>Ga0265301_10000675_pt1 | contig 47342 bp, 40 predicted proteins | sample AusTroGonzalo_MG_2_FD_193488 | JGI IMG/M metagenome (GOLD analysis project Ga0265301, IMG submission 193488) | Bovine rumen microbial communities from tropical cattle in Woodstock, Queensland, Australia - Gonzalo_04 | ecosystem: Host-associated > Mammals > Digestive system > Stomach > Rumen ...
TTTGGTACAAAATCAGAAAATAGCGACGATTTAAATCGTCGCTATTTTTTTATACTGACAAACCTGCAGTTTCCCGTCGCCATCGCGGAGATGCATGCCGTTGCCGAGACAATAACGCCACATTTTGCAGTTGGCGCAGTCGCCGGTATGCATCCATTTGCGGTCGCGATATTTTTCGAATCGGTTTTGCCAGACGTCCCAGAAACTATCTTTGTAAATGTTTCCCTGGTGATAGTCGCTGCGGATGCTGAGGCAGCCAGAGATGGAGCCGTCGGCAAGGATAGAAGCGATGTTTATTCCGGCGCTGCAAGAGTAATAATGGTTTCTCACCTCGCCTTCATAGTCGCCGAGGAAGCCGTCGCAGCCGTAATCGGCACGGATTTTGCCTTCGATGCGGGTTTGTTTTATAAACTCTAGCATCTCAACAAATTGATAATCAGAAAGTTGCAACTCGGGGTCGCCAGCAGCTCTTCCGAAAGGAAAAACAGTAAAAAGCCTCCAGCGTGTAATCCCCAATGAAATCAAGAAATCTCTAAATTTTGGCAGGTATTTTATGGTTCTTTGGTTTACGCATGTTATCACGTCCCACGTCAAGCTAGGGTGCTGTTTCATGGCTTCCACAGCCACGAGCACATTCTTGTAACTCAACGGGTTACCGCGCATCCAGTTATGGTCTTCCTCAAATCCGTCGAAGCTCACAGCTATTGATTTGAGGCCGTTTTCAACAAATTCGTTGAGTTTTTCGGGTGTCAGCAGCATGCCGTTGGTGACCATACCCCACACGTAGCCGCGTTTTGATATCTCGCCGCCGCATTGGGCGAGGTCGCGGCGCATCATTGGCTCGCCTCCGGTGGTGATTACCATCACTTTTGACGGGTCTTCGTGAAGCTTTATCTCATCTAAGACCTTAAGAAAATCGGCCATCGGCATGTCGTTTTGCTCCGACAGCATACGGCAGTCGCTGCCACAATGACGGCAGTTGAGGTTGCATCTTAATGTGCATTCCCAGAAAAGTTGGTGTAATTCATGTTCGTCAACCCGCTGTTTAAGCACAGCACGGTTGAGTTCCAGCATTATCCGCTTACTTATTTTCATTTTCGCCTAAACGAGCGTTGATTTCGTTAAGCTGGTTGCGCAGACGCTGTGTCTCTGCGCCGAATTCCTTGATAACCTCAGGTGAGCCATAAACGCAAGCTCCTTCCCTACGAGTCAAAATCTCCTGGATGGAGTCGCGTTCTCTGACAAGCTGTGCTCTTTCTGACTTTGTCAAGCCTTTGTGTGAGGCACAAGCACCCAGAAATGCCAGTCCGGCAAGGATTCCAATCCAAATTGTACGACCGAATTTTTTCATAATTAAACGTTTAACGCTGCAAAAATAATCAATTTTTTTATTGATATATCCACAATTTTAATCAAAAACAACATTTTGAGGTTTGACGCCAAGTGCCACAAGCACCTGTTTCAGCTGTTCGGCATCGTCAAAGAGCATGATGTTGTAGTTTTCGTCTTCCATTGCCACAAAGAAGTTGTCGGCCACCGGACCAGGGAAAATCTTCGTTCCGATGGCGTTCATCTCGTTCTCGTTGTACATCACCATCTGTTTGCGAAGAGCTGAGTTGTCGGTCCAGATGGTAAGGCGGCCTTTCAGACCGAGTTTCTCACCAATCTTATAGAGGCTTTCAAGACGCATTGGGTCGTAGATGTCTTCTTCAAACAAAGCGAAAACCTTAAGTCCCGAATTGACGATATGCGCTGTATTGTCAGGCTGTATTCGTGCCACGAATCCGCTCTCCGACTGCAGCAAGTCCTTGGTAATCTTGGTATATTTGCGTTTTTCCTTGCCCAAGGCAAGCTCGTCGTTGACCACTTGCACCAGTTTTCCGCCAAGCGATTCCACTGTATCATTAAGCTCGTCGATGTCCATAAAGAACATAGGATCCCAGATGTCGTCGGTTTGGGTGAGCACGATGTCGCCGGCGATGACACCTTTCAAGAATATCTTTCCTACCACATTCATCGGCAGGCCTTTACGTGGTGCCTCGATGTCGGTCCAAACAGTCAGATTCTTATGTGCGTTGACTCTTATTGGTGCCAGACGTTTCGCGCCGATGTATCCTGCCACCTTGTCCCAGTCGTCTTTGATGAAGTTGTATGCCACCGCATTGCCGTCGGGCTTAATGATGGCGAGGTAATGCTTGTCGGGGGCACCTTTGCCGCGACGTTCGGCACTGATTTCGCACCAGTCGATGAAACCGTCGGGAACCTCAGGGCTGTTGCCGTCTTTCACCATACGTATCAGACCTCTGAAGGCATCAGCGTCTTCAAGTTTCACGCCATTGTAATACCAACTCCACGCCTCCTCCATGTCACGTTTTAAGCCATATTTGCCGAGATAATAGATATCGCCAAGTCTTGTCGCCGCCTCGCCAAATCCGAGTTCGTGGTCATGTTCGAGTGCCTCGACAATCTTTTTAGCCGTCTTTTTGCGTTCAGCAGCATCCTGTTCGTCATATTTCTCGGCAAGAAGCTGTGCCCGAAGCGTGAAACAACCAGGTTTGTCGTCGTCGCATTCCATGTCGATGACCGTTTCGTACATCTCTTTTGCCATTGAATTGAGTCCTTCAAGCTTCGCTGCATGATGTTTGTAAGCCGCCTCTTTGTAACCATAGTCAGATGCCGTCTCATAACATTCCGCAGCCTTGGCTTTGTTGCCTATCTTGTTGTATGCATCGCCGAGAACCTCATACAAATAAGGATATTGCATGCCTGTGTCATCATCGTTAAGAATATCTTCTTCGAGGAATTTTATGACTCTTTTTGGATCCTTTTCCTGACCGTTGCGGCCGTAAACCATGTCTTCGAGTCTCATCTTCATACCAATCGGACTACCTTCGTTGAGAGCTTTGTCGAGGAGTTCGTTGTAATCTTCAAGACTTGATTTTTCATCATATCCAAACAGCACCATACGAGCCTGTTCGGCGTAAGCGTCAGATTCTTCTTCGGAATCTTCATCGTCGGCAAAATATTCGTCATAGACGATTTTTATCAGTTCATCGACAGCTTCTTCGCCGTCAACACCGAATTGTTCCGCCAGCCCAGCTATGTAGATGCGTTCTTTCTCGTCAATCTCGCCATCGACCATCATCACGAGGACCATGTTTTTCAGAAATTCGTACTTGTCATTGTCATCTTCGGGCACTATTGTCTCAAGTTCGCTCTCGTCGATTTGCTGCCAGGCCTCGATGCAAGTGTTGAAATCATTTTCTGTAAGACCCAAGTTTTGGGCTATTTTTATGATGACATTTTTTTCCTCTTCCGAGATATTTCCGTCAATTCCAGCGATGGACATAAGATTGACGATATGAGCCATCTTAGTGTTTTTCGATGTTGCCATGTTATTAAGTTGGTTAAATTACAAATTTATAAAATGATTTTCACAAACACCGGATAATGGTCGGAAGGATTTTTCCGTGTGGTGTTGCTGAACCATATTTCCTGAGGAGCGTCGGAGGCTTTTTCAACCTCATCGGATGACTCGTTTTTCACCCAATAACTATTGGTGAGCACGCCGTAAGCCTCCACTTTTGTTGCTGGCGAAACAAACACATGGTCGATGCGGCTGGTGGTGAAATATTCCGTCTTAAATGCGTTGAAAGTGCCATTTTCGGCGAAACGGATTCGTGCTGCGTCGTATGAGTCTTTCAACTGGCCTGAATTTGTGAAAATGGTATAAATCTCATTGGTCTGATCAACGTTGAAGTCGCCGGTGACGATGACTGGAGCGCCTTGGGCGATGGTTTTTATGCGCTCAACGATAAGTTTCGCCGCCTCACGACGAGCCACCACGCCAACATGATCCATATGGAGATTGAAGAAATAAAAAACTTTGCGGTCTTTTTTCTTTTTTGCCTCTATTTGGAACTTGCCCCAGGTGCAGATTCGGATACATGCGGCGTCCCAGCCGAGACCAGGTTTTTCGGGCGTTTCGCTGAGCCAGAAGTTGCCGTTATCGAGGAGTTTCGACTTGTCTTTTTTATAAAAAATAGCCTCATATTCGCCAGCTTTGTCGCCATCGTCGCGACCAACACCGATGTAATCGTAGCCGTCGAGTCCGTTCAACAGGTCATTCAGCTGATTATTAAGCACTTCCTGTGTGCCGAAAATCAGAGGATTCATGAAATTGACCTGATCGCAGATCACCTGGCAGCGCTTGGTCCAGACATTTCCGTTGAGGCTGTCGCTGCGGTTTTTATACCTGATATTATACGAGCCGACGAGCATCTCCTGAGCCGTCGCCGTCAGCATCGTTATTGCAAAAATTGCAAGAAATAATAGTTTTCGCATATTTTACAAAATTTGGGCACTGTGATTTTTAGTATCGACTTTGCCGATTGAATCTATGATTATGCCGTTTTCATCGATGACGTAGGTAGTTCTGAGAGTTCCTTCGGTCACTTTGCCATACATCTTTTTTTCGCCCCAAGCCTCGTAAGCCTTTAAAATCGTCAAATCTTGATCGGCGATGAGGTGGAACGGCAGCTCATATTTCGCGATGAACTTCTGATGCGAGGCAGCGCTGTCGCGGCTCACACCTAACACATTGTAACCCAATGCGATAAAACGATGATAGTTGTCTCGCAAGTCGCAAGCCTCTGCGGTGCAACCAGGAGTACTATCCTTTGGATAAAAATACAAAACCAGCTTTTTCCCAGCGAAATCAGTGAGTTTCACTACGTTTCCATTCTCGTCTTTGCCCTCAAAATAAGGGGCTTTGGTGCCTTTTGCTAACATAACTGATAAAATTTTTATTCTTTGTTCGCAAAAATACAAAAATTTCGTGTATCTTTGCATAAATTTAAAAAGGATATTTGACATGGGTACTGACTAACATACATATAATTAAATGAACTTAAAACATTGTTTGATATGATAAAATTTGTATATTTGCAGACTAATCCTTAAAAAAATATATATGAAAAAGAAAATTACAGTATTCATGCTGGCCATCATGATGGTCGCTACAGCAGTCATCACCATCGAATCGTGCTCGAAAAGCAGTAACAGCAGCAGCACCAACAGCAACACAGGCGACATATCAAAAATCGTCGGAACATGGCGTGGAAGTGACGAAGACGAGACTATCACTTTGACTTTCAACAGCAACGGGACAGGCACATCAGTCGTAACTTACGAAGGATATTATGGAACAGAGACTGAGACATTATCATTCACCTACTCCATGACCGACAGCAGCCATGGAACCATAATAGTTGCCATACCAAGCTATTATTATAACAACTCCTATCACTACGAATCATTCCCTCTGGAAATCAACGGCCCAAATCTCTATGTGTATGAGGATGACGAGTATTACGGGATGGAGATTATATGGATGCTGACAAAAGTGTAAAATTTATACTATTCAGTTTAACAGCCTGCCTGTTGTCTTCCGACATATCAGGTGGGCTGTCGCTTCATTTGCTTACAGCACCTGTAACAACGGTGTTTCTGTTAAGCATCATAACCGTTTTTTTACCGAATTTTTTAAGAAAAATATTGCAATTGTTGCTTGGCGAAATTGTAATATTATTATGTCTTGCCGACGTTTATTGTCAGATTTTCTTCCAATCGCCGATAAATCCGCAGCTTTTTTCAGTTGTAATAAACACTGATGCACGCGAAACAAGCGAGTTTTTCGCCACATTTGTCAATTATAGCGTGTTTTTAAAATGGCGAATCGACATTTTGATATTATTGGCTTTGTTTTTACCGATTTCTTATATACCAAAGTTTGACAAAACTTTCAATTCATTGAAATTAAACAATTTATCAATAATTATTATTGGATTTGTCATTGCTTTCAGTGTAATTTTTGAAATCGGACCGTTTTACAGATATGCGCAGCTTTTCAGCTCGAAAAACGACATTCAGGAGACCGAGGGGCTGATTTTCAGGCAGTATCACCGCGAGATGTCGACACCGCTGCACCGGGTGGTTTTCGCCTATCACTCGTCGGAACAGGCAAAAAAAGCTCTCGAAGGCATAATTGAGACCACTGTTAACGCCAAAATCGACGGTTGCACGCACAAATCGCCGCACATCGTGCTGATTATAGGCGAGAGCTACAACAAGCGCCATTCTTCGCTTTACGGATACACATTGCCGACAACGCCACTGCAACAAAAACGGCTCGAAAACGGCGAGCTTTTTGTCTTCAAAGACGTGGTAACTCCCTGGAACATAACGAGTAACGCTCTTTTGGACATCTTCTCGCTTTGGGAATACGGCTCGAGGCAAAAAATCTCGGAATATCCTTTGTTTCCTATGCTTTTCCGCGAAGCAGGATATGAAGTGAGCCTGTTCTCCAACCAGATAGTGGTTCGTGGTTTCAGCAAAGGCACCACCAACCAGTCGGGAAACTATTTTTTGGCCAACCGACAGCTGAGCGACGCCATTTTCGACCATCGGAACCGCCACAAGAGCGAATTTGACATGGAGCTGGTGCTTCAAGTGGCTCATTATCATAATGATACGTGCCGAAAACAATACTCGCTCGACATCATACATCTGATGGGACAGCATTTCGATTATGAAAATCGTTATCCCAAAAATGAAGCGCAATTCACTGATAATGATTATGTTAACAGAAATATCAGCGATGAGGCGAAAAAAACAGTGATGCATTACGACAACGCCACTTTTTACAACGACAAAGTCCTCGACAGCATCATTTCAATCTATGAAAATGAAGAATCAATAGTGATTTTTGTCTCGGACCATGGCGAGGAAGTGTTTGACAATCTGCAAGTTAGCGGTCGTTTACATCAGAAGCCGACCTTTGCGCAGGCGCAGCAGGAGTTCGAGGTGCCGATGTGGATTTGGTGTTCTGACAGCTATCGTTTGAACCACCACAACATCGTGGAAAGCATTGTAAACTCGCTCGAAAAGCCGTTTATGACCGACGGAATGCCTCAGATTCTGCTGTATCTGTCGGGCATCTCAAGCACTTGGAATGATGACAGCCGCAACCTCTTATCTCCTGATTATCAATGCAAAACAAGAATTATCAGCGGTTGTGCCGATTATGACCGTCTAAAATAAAAAATTGTTGTATTTTTGCATCCCGAAAAAAATAAATAATAAATTTTCAAAATGAAAAAACTTCTTTTAACTATTGCAACTATGGCAATTATCGCTACAGGATGCCAGAACCAGAAGTCAACCAAGACCTTGACCTCGGGCATCGACACCAACAATTTCGACACAACAGCACGTCTGCAGGACGATTTCTATCAGTATGCCTGTGGAGGCTGGATGAAAAACAACCCTCTTGATGCCGAACACTCACGCTACGGCGCCTTCGACGTACTCGCAGAGAACGCTCAGAAAGACCTGCGCGACATCATCAACACGGTGAGCGAGCAGGAAAACCCTGAAGGCTCGATAGCCGAGAAGATAGCCATGTTCTACAACATCGGTATGGACAGCATCCGTCTGCAGGAGCAGGGTGCGGCACCTATCATGCCTTACCTTGAGAGAATCAACAATATCAAGACAAAAGACGATGTGTGGAAAGTTTTGATGGAGATGCATCATCGTGGAGGCTTCTCTCTCTTCGCCACATTCGGCGAATCAGACCCTGACGAAGCCAACATGTGCATAGCATGGGTCTATCAGAGCGGACTCGGTCTCGGTGACCGCGACTACTACCTCACCGACGAAGGCAACAACGTCAATATCCGTAAGGGCTACGTCGATTTGATGACAAAAGAGTTTGCCATGGCAGGATTCGACAAGATGATGGGTGTTGATGCTAAAAAACTCGCTAAAAACGTGATGGACTTCGAGACACGTCTCGCCAAGGCACAGAACACACGCCTCGAGAACCGCGACCCTCAAGCCACTTTCAACCGTTTCACCATCGAAACAGCTTCAAAATTGACTCCAAATATCGACTGGAAAGGTTATTTCGATGCAATGGGCATTCTTGATGGCATGCAGAGCTTCAACATTGCACAGCCTAAATATCTCGAAGAGGTGAGCAAAGTTCTCGGCGACACCGATATCAACGTATTCAAGGCATATTTCGCATGGAACACCATCAACGGAGCTGCCAGCTACCTCAGCGACGACTTTGTGGAGGCTAACTTCGACTTCTATGGCAGACTGCTTAGCGGCCGCGAGGTGAACCGTCCACGCTGGAAACGTGTCACAAGCACTGTTGACGGTGCTATGGGAGAGGCTCTCGGACAACTTTACGTAGAGAAATACTTCCCGGCAGAGGCCAAGACACGTATGGAGACACTCGTGCAGAACCTCGTCACAGCACTCGGACAGCGTATTGACATGGCTGAATGGATGACCGACGCCACCAAGGCCAACGCACACGAGAAACTCGGTACTTTGTTAGTAAAGATTGGCTACCCGAACGAATGGCGCGACTACAGCGGTCTCGAAATCAAAGACGACAGCTACTTCGCCAACGTGATGCGCAGCAACGAGTTCGATATGGCTTACATGTTCAGCAAGATCAACAAGCCTGTCGACCGCAACGAGTGGGGCATGACACCTCAGACCGTCAACGCTTATTACAACCCGACAACCAACGAGATCTGCTTCCCTGCAGCTATCCTCCAGCCTCCGTTCTTCAACATGAACGCCGACGAGGCAGCCAACTACGGTGCCATCGGCGTGGTGATCGGCCACGAGCTGACACACGGCTACGACGACCAGGGTCGCCAGTACGACAAAGACGGCAACCTCAACGACTGGTGGACAGAGGAAGACGCCAAGAACTTCGACAACAACAAACAGGCGCTCATCGATGCATTCAACAATGCTATCGCCGTCGATGACCCAGAACTCGGTCTCATCCACGGCAACGGTGAGCTGACACTTGGTGAGAACATCGCCGATAACGGCGGTCTGCATGTGAGCTACCTCGCAATGCACAACGCCATGAAAGAAGGTCAGGTCAACAAGGATAAGATGGATGGCTTCACACCGGAACAACGTTTCTTCCTTGCTTACGCAGCAGTGTGGGCATCGAATATCCGTCCAGTGGCAGCATTACAGCTCACTCAGATGGACGTTCACTCACTCGGCCGTAACCGCGTCAACGTGGCATTGCCGCAGGTGACAGAATTCGTCGAAGCATTCGACATCAAGCCAGGCGACGGGATGTGGCTGGAACCCGAGAAACGCGTGGTTTTGTGGTAAGACAGAATTTACAAGATTTGGATTATAATTGTAGAGACGTGCCATGGCGCGTCTCTACATTTTTATTCGGTATTTATTTCCTAAAACATTCTTCAAAAATCCTATTTATTTCGGTCTCTTCGTCAATCATTTGGCGTAGTTTCTCCAATCTGGCGGTGTTTGGCGATTCTGGAAACCATAATTTGAGATAGCCGTTGCGGCCATATTTCTCGTGGAGGTGCTGCATCATGCGGTCGTATTGTTGTTTCTTGGAAAGCTCCGGATAATGGTCGAGTCCGTATTGTATGGTGCGGCGCACGATGGTCTCGGGATCTATGAAGCGGTCGGCCTCAGCCACGATGCGACCATAAATTGTTCGTGGCGCGTTTTTTGCCGAGGCACGATGGTCTTCGGCGGCATCTGCCATGGTTTGAATCTGCTCCTCAGTGAACCAACGTTTGAGGTTTTCATCGGCTTTGATAATCCTTGCTGACACCTCATGATGATGTTCACGACCCTCGCAAAGCCCAGTATCGTGGTAAGCCGCGATAACATATACCATATCGGGATTAACATCGAGGTGCTCCGCAATCTCAAGACTTTGCTTGATAACCATAGAAACATGGTCGCGACGATGGGCGGCGTCGAAATTATCATACAATGGTAGGATTGCAGAGGAGATGTAGGAGATTATTTCTGTATTGACAGTCATAATTACAAAATATTTACATCTTCACCTTCGCAATCCGTCTCATCATCGCATCCCACCATTTGGCAGGAAGAAGCCAATGTAAGAAAACAATAGTTCCTGAAAACGCCCCGATTCTGTACCTTGCGCGTGGATGACGGCGGTTGACAGCCTTGTTCATGGTGCGGGCAACGACTTTAGGCGAGGATATCAGTTTCGAGTCATAAATCTTATGGAATGTAGCTGCCTCATTCATTGCTGCCGCCTCGTATGGCGTGCCTTTCGACGACTCAGCGAGATGGTCGGCGGCGATATGTCCCCAAGCGGTGCGTATGGCTCCCGGCTCGATCATCACCACATCGATGCCAAAAGGCTTCATCTCCATGCGGAGAGCGTCGCTCAACGCCTCGACGGAATATTTTGTCACATGATACCAGCCGCCGAAGTAAAGCACCGATCTTCCTGCCACCGACGAAGTGTTCACAATTCTTCCAGAACCTTGTTTTCGCATTATCGGGAGCACCAGCTGGCACAGGCGCGCCAAGCCGAACACGTTGACCTCGACCTGTCTCCTCGCCTCCTCCATCGTGACGTTCTCGATAGCACCGAAGTAGCCGTAGCCGGCATTGTTTATCAGTACATCGATGCGACCCTCGGCATCAATGACGAATTTGATGCCTTCGACCATAGAAGTTTCGTCGGTGACGTCCATCTTGATGGTCACCACGCCTTTTTCGCGGAGCGGCTCCATCATTTCCATTCTTCGGGCGGCGGCATAGACCTTATGACCCTGGGCAGCAAGCATCAAGGCGGTGTCGAAGCCAATGCCCGAACTAGCCCCTGTGACAAGAATAACCTTCTTTTTCATACAATAATTTTTGCAAAAATAACAAAATTTGACAAAATAGAAAAATCATTATCTTTGCAAAAATTATTTAAAAATGAAAAAACTGTCATTCTTGTCAATAATATTGATTCTTTGCATGTCGGCTTTAGCGCAAAGCAATGTCTATTTCACCTCGGAAATAACCCCCGAGTCGCTTGTGAAAGTGTTTCAAGCCTTGGGTGTGGAGCCAAACGGCGTTGTGGCAATCAAGATTTCGACTGGTGAAGGAGCAAAAAGCAACTATCTCAGACCTGAGTTTATTGTAAACCTCGTACAGTTGACCGATGGTGCCATTGTGGAGTGTAACACTGCCTACGGCGGCATGCGCGACGTCACAGTAAGCCACCTGCAAGTCATCGAAGAGCGCGGATTCAACCAGATTGCGAAAGTCGATATCATGGATGCGGAAGGCGACATGGAGATTCCGGTGAGCGACACCACCTGGATTAAAAAAGACATCGTCGGTTCGCATCTGGCAAACTACGATTTCATGATAAACCTCGCCCATTTCAAAGGCCATGCCCGCGGTGGCTATGGCGGCGTTTTGAAGAACCAGAGCATCGGAGTGGCAGCACGCAGAGGCAAATGCTACATCCACACTGCCGGCGAGACCACCAGCACCATATACGGAAGCAACAGCCAGGACTCATTCCTCGAATCGATGGCGTCAGCGGCACAAGCTGTGCATAACTATTTCAAACAGGATGGCAAAAACATAGTCTATATCGATGTTATGAACAATCTGTCAGTCGATTGTGACTGCAACCCCCAGCCTGCCGCACCCGAGATTGCCGATATCGGAATATTGGCATCAACCGACCCTGTGGCGCTCGACAAAGCATGCCTCGACCTCATTTTCGAATACGAACCAACACAAGGCTACGACCCGCAACCTCTAATCGACCGCATCAACGAGATGCACGGCACCCATATCATCGAATATGCCGAAGAGATAGGCCTCGGAACACAAGCCTACAACCTCATCGATATCGATATCACTGGAATTGAAGAGATTGACCCACAGAATCCAAATCCGGAAATGCTACGCTATAATGTGTTCACCATCGACGGAAAAAAGATTCTGCACAACGCAAAAAGCCTGGAAACATTGTCTCCAGGCATATATATCATCAACGGTAAAAAACAGATTATCGTGCGGTAGAGATAATCACCATGATGTTGTTGACAAACATATTGACCGCTATCGCCAGCAAAATCACACCGAAAAACTTCCTTAAGATAAAAATCAGATTTTGTCCAAGCAATTTCTGAATCTTGTCGAGATGACGAATCACGATGTAATCTAGAACGATATTCAACAGCAGTCCAATTAAAATATTGATAATTGCGTAATCGGCACGCAGCGACAGCAGACCTGTGAGGGCGCCAGGACCGGCGATGAGCGGAAACGCCACAGGCACGATGCTCGCTCCACCAGTGTTATTCTCGTTTTTGATGATTTCGCGACCGAGAATCATCTCAACAGCTAGCACAAAAAGCACAAACGAACCTGCCACAGCGAACGACTCCTTGTCGATGCCAAACAGCTTCAGCAAACCGTCGCCAGCAAAGAAAAACGCCAGAAACAACGCCAAAGCCACCAAGCAGGCCTGTCCCGCCTTGATGACCTTGTTTTGCTCCCTCATGCTCACGAAAATCGGTATCGACCCGAAGATATCGATGATTGCCGCCATCACGAAGAAGGCTCCGAAGATTTCTACAAAATTTATCATACTCTTTCAAATTTTAGTTACAAGTTAGGATTAACTCCTAACTGTTAAATCAGGTTATTTCTGCAAATATAATGATAATGTGGTCCGAAGCGCTTGAATGCCGCCTCGTCGAGTTCCTCCTGATATTTCGGATGAGCCACCGAGATGATGAGCTTGGCGCGCTCCTGCAGCGAACGTCCGTAGAGGTTCACCGCGCCATATTCCGTGATAAACCAATGGATATGGTTACGTGTGGTGACAGCGCCCGAGCCTAAATCCAATGCCGATACTATCTTGTTGATGCCTTTTCTTGTTGTCGATGGCATTGCTATGATGGCTTTGCCTCCTTTGGCACGCGACGAGCCATAGACATAGTCGATCTGACCGCCAACGCCAGAATAGATGCGCTCGCCAAGCGAGTCGGCGCACACCTGACCTGAAAGGTCAACCTGGATAGCCGAATTGATGGAAGTCATCTTTGGCTGCTGTGCGATGATGAACGGGTCGTTGGTGTATTCCACATCTTTCAGCAAAACCTCGTGGTTACCGTCGATGAAGTTGTAAATCTTCTGCGAACCCATCACGAAGGTGGAGACTATCTTGCCTTTGTCCAATTTCTTGTTGTTACCAGTTATTACGCCTTCTTTTACCAGAGGAAGGATACCATCAGAGAACATCTCTGTGTGGATGCCGAGGTTTTTGTGATTGTGAAGGCACGACAAAATGGCGTTCGGAATGCTTCCGATGCCCATCTGGAGGCAGGCGCCGTCTTCGATAAGCTCGGCACAATAACGCCCAATGGTCTTCTCCACCTCGTTAGGCTCTGGCATATCTACGGTTAGCAACGGCGTGTCGTCCTCAACAAAGACATTGATACGGCTGATGTGAACCAAAGCATCACCAAAAGTCCTCGGCACGTGTTTGTTGACCACAGCAATTACGAACTCTGCGCTTTCCATGGCTGCCAAAGTGGCATCGACAGATGAGCCAAGCGACACGTAACCGAACTTGTCGGGCGGGCAAACCTGAATCATCGCCACGTTGCATTTGATATATTTTTCGCGGTAAAGCTTCGATGTCTCGCCAAGAAACACCGGAATATAGTCTGCCAGACCTTTCTGCACGCTCTCGCGGACATTGGCGCCGACGAAGAAGGCATTATGCTGGAAGATACCTTCAAATTCAGGGTTCACATAAGGCGCTGCTCCTTCGGTATGAAGGTGATGGATATACACGTTTTTCAACTCGCCTGCACGTCCACGGTCGCACAAAGCCTTCACAAGACACTGCGGCACACTCGACACCGAGCTGATATGCACATGGTCGCCCGATTTTATCACTTTAACGGCTTCTTCTGCCGAAACTGGTTTATATTGCTTTCTCATAGTGCCTATTTTTTAATAAATTTTTCAACAAATTTCTGATTTTCGGTTAAAACCGTAATGAAATAGACACCTTCCGGCAATGCGCTTATATCGATTCTCGATTCTGTTGAGGATAAAATCATTTTTCCAGTAATATCACATATACTGATGCTCTGTAAAGGTGCGATTAATCGCGTCTCTACGGTTACAAAATCATGTGCGGGATTCGGATAAATAGAAATATTCAATTCATTTTCTTCAATTCCATCAGGCACATAATGCAATATTGCACGTACATCAAAATCAACATATTGACCGTCACTGTAGGCCCGCATGGCAATGGTTACTATTGCTTCCTCTCTTGACACACGCGTCATTTTCAATCTCTTGCCTTGCATGACAGCGTAAATATAATCAACATTTGATATGGAAAGGATATTAAAATCTATATTTTCATCTGGGTCATCATCGTCGGTTACAACATTTTCAAGATTAACATATACTATTTCTGGGAAAGATGTAAAATCTATGTCACCTACAGGGTTGACGACATAAGGCGGGAGGTCTTGAGGCGGTGTCGGGGCTTCTCCGTTGAAGTTTTCAATGCAGAAATATGCCGGCGTAACCATGCCACCTGCGTCGTTTTTCGATGATGAAAGGCTGAATGAGATGGTGTGAACGGCACCGAGAGTGCTCAAATCGAACCATTCCCAGGTGTTCAAGACATAGTCTTCGTCGTTGTTTGCAAAACGATAGTCAGCCAAGTATATCTCGGCTGTTCCGATGGTCTGACCGCTGGCGTTTTTACCTGTTGCTGTGAGCTTGAACCAATCGGGGTCGTTGCCTGAAGGACCGCCAAAAGGTGTTGCTGTGGCATCGCCGTCGTGAATGTTCTGATAAGCCCAGAGATTATTGGTGACGTAACAGCCTGTCACTGTATGCGCCTGACCGTCAGCGGCATGAACATCGCACTGCACACCCATTGCGTAAGCCACGCCGTATTGCGTTGAGCCATCATAGCCGCCGCCTGATGCCGAGGTATATTGCGCTTCCAATCCCGATTGTGTCATATCGGTGTGGTTAGAGGCTGTGAAACCACCCCAGAACATATATTCCGGCATGTAATAATTGTAGAAGAGCCAGCCGCCACTGTACATGTCGTTTTCGCCGCTCTCACCTTGCCAATAGCCGTTTGCGCCAAGCGTCACGTCATCGAAAGTGGCTGTTCCCACAGTTATTGTCACGTCGTTGCCCGAAACGCTGACGTTCATATCGACATATTTGCCGTTGCTCGTGGCGCGAATCACCAAAGTCTTGTTGGTGAATGCGTTAGAAGTGGTTCTTGTAACCCAAAGCATATCGCTGTAATCGATTGTGGCTGAAATTTCCGATGGGCAGCTCTGCACTGTAATTTCAATGAACTCGTTATTGTTGTCAGGGTCGTCGAAAACATTGCTGAGGTCGAAATGCAGCGTCTGCGGATATTCCGTGAAGTTGATTGGAGCAAGTTGGTTTGCCACAACAGGCGGCAAGTTGGTTCCCGTTGCATATTCATCAGCACCAGCACAAGGAGTGTTGCTGCGTGAGTCGCCATCAATATCGGTAGGTACATACGAAAGAGGATTTGCAACCGTCAAACCTGTAGCATCAGTGATATGTAAATCGTTGTTACCAACAAAGTTAGGTGTGCAAAGTGCCGAATGTGTATCAAATCCTGTGGCGGCAGTCCAGTCGGCCAAAGTGGCGCAGTCGGTACCTGTGAATTTTCCTAAATTCGTTCCTGCAAACTGGATGCGGTTGTAGTCGCAAAAACGGTCGGTGGCGTTCTGTTGGAAACGGAAGACGTATCCAGCTGTCTCATTGACAAATAAGTTATTGTACATGAACAAGTTAGACCAGTTTTTATCGACATACATCAAGCCACAGTTGCCACTGCCAGAGCATTTCACTGTGTTGTTCACAAAATACACGTAACTACTGTTCGAGTCGTCCAGCTCGCAGCACCATGAAGAATTGACGTTGCTAACCAGATTGATGATATTGTTTCTGATGATAATCGGCTCTGTCTCAGTTCCCATCGCGGGTCTTGTCTCAAAAATCGTTGCGTAGTTTGAGTTACGTGTCACGTTCATCACGTTGTTTTCTACTATGCTACCATTGCGGATACGCATTAAATCCATTGCGTGATAGTTGCCTAGGACGTCGTGGGTGTGGTTGGTGACGGTGTTGCCGCGCACTATAGCATGGTCGGTGAAGAGAATATAAATACCCTTGAACGACTGGTTCAAAAACGTGCAGTTTTCAACCAAAACGCCGTCGTTGAGGGTATAGATGTTATTTCCTTGGTAATACAATCCGACGTATCCGTTTTCGAAATGGCAGCCCACAAACTCGTTGTCCTGATCAACCCATTCGCCACTGATACGATAAACGAGGCTTTTGTCGCTGTCAAGGTTGTTGGTTGACACCGCTCCCACAAAACGCACGTTCTCGAAACGGAGTCCTGTATTTCCGTTCATCAACTTCACCAAAACGGCTTTGTTTTGCGATGTTGAGGTTATCGTTATGTTTTCAAACGTGACATAATCAGTCTTGTAGAGTTTGATGGTGCTGTTGTCGGTATAGCCGGCGTTGCTTGTCACCACCACTTGCTGGTTGTCGGCGCCCATGCCTCTGAAAATCACACGGTTAGTCTCGCTCACTCCGTTGATTTCATCAAAGTTGACGTATTCTTCATACGTTCCTGGAGCAATTTCAAATACCACCTGACCGCTCACGCCAGCCGCCAATGCCGATGCCGCCGCGCTCAGCGAGGTGTAATCCGGATTCGCAGAAGAATTACTGTTGATTGTGTAAGTGCCTGATAACTGAGCATTTACGATTGTCGCAAATAGCAGCGACAGTGCTAATAAGAAACACTTTTTCATTTTGTTTAATTTAATTTTAATCCCGAAATAAATTTACTATGTGCCTGGCAAGGTCTTCTGACTCGTCCGAGCCTGCCGCCTTCCCATCTTTTCAAACAGTGGCTTGATTGACAGGCCTTTACGCCGGACTCACAGCAGCGGGTACTGTCGCCGAATCGCACAGCGTTCCCTTTTCCAAAGCAGCTGCAAAATTACAAATATTTTTCTCAAAATCACGGCTGCACGTATCAAAATTTTTTGTATTTTTGCAAAGTTATAAGTAACGAAAACTATGCAAACAACAAAATTATATAAAATTCATGACAATGAAACAATTGCCACTGTCAATGAAGCCGAAGAACAATACATTTCTTCAAAAGATTTTTTTGACATTTTAAGAAAGGAGGTCAACAGTCATTATGACAATTTATGAAGACGTTGTCTTCTCTCCGGAAGTCCTTGCAGACATCGCTGATATAAGTAAGTTCATCAGAACCAAAAACACCAAAGAAGCCGCTAACAAATACATAGATTATCTTGAAGCAGAAATTAATTCATTGGCGTTATTGGCTGATTTGATACAACCCAGTAGATTTTGGGCACATAAAAAGTATCATCCTGAAGCAAAGCGAATGTTAACCAGAAATCGTAAATGGAATGTAGTTTTTCATACAGAAGGTAAAAAAGTTATTGTTGATAAACTTATTCCTTCAAAATTGGTGTCTGAATGACTATTTTTTTTATTTTTGCCTCAAATTTTCATTGAAATGAAAAAACATCTTTGGCTTCTCATTCCTCTGATTCTCGTTTTGAGCGTCATTTTGCTATATGTTTTCCCTGTTTCAGGAGATATGCCACTATGGCTTTCGATACTGCCGCCTCTCGTCGCCATCGCTATGGCATTGATAGCCAAAGAGGTGATTTCGTCACTGTTTTTCGGCGTTCTTGTCGGCACTTTCATCATGGCGCTGTATTCCGGACATGCCCCAGCCGAGGCACTCGGCGGCGGACTGCTGCGCACTGTCGATACCTATGTCGTTGGCGCTATCTTCGAATATGAGCACATCCAAATAATAGTGTTTACACTGCTTATCGGAGGCATGGTGCGACTCATAACAGCCAACGGAGGCATGCGCGGTGTGGTCAACTGGCTGCTGAAACGCGCCAAAGGCCCGCGCTCCGGCCAAATGATGACGTTCATCATGGACCTCTGCGTGTTTTTCGACGACTATTCCAACACTCTGGTGGTCGGCAACACCATGCGACCCATCGCCGACAAACTCAAGATATCTCGCGAAAAATTGTCATATATCGTCGATTCCACCTCAGCGCCAGTGGTGGCAATAGCTTTCGTCACCACCTGGATCGGCGCCGAGCTGAGCTACATCCAAGACGGACTCGACGTCATTGGACTCGAAGCAAATGCATATTTCGTGTTCATCAACTCTCTGAAATACAGTTTTTACCCAATTCTGACCCTCGGTTTCGTCCTAATGCTCATATTCTCGCAACGCGACTACGGCCCGATGCTCCGCGCCGAACGCAAAACGAGAAGTATTACACTAAATACAGCCGAAACGGCTGATAATCAACAAGAAAATGCTCATATCGCCGATGCCATGATACCTCTTTTGGTTTTGATTTTTGGCACGATAATAGGACTTTTTGTCACTGGATATAATTCAGAAACTTGGAGCAATCCGAGCCATGGTTTCTTTACGAAAATATCGGCAACAATCGGCGAAGCAAACTCTTATCTTGCACTTCTGTGGTCGTCCCTATTGTCGCTTCTCACCGCCATCGTGATGACATTGCGCCGTGGCACTATGAAATTCAACAAAATCATCGAAGAGATGATTGAAGGCATCAAAACGATGTTCAACGCCGTGCTGATTCTTACTATGGCTTGGTCTATCTCATTGATAACCAAAGATATGCATACTGCAGAATTCGTTTCTCAATTGTTGTTGAAATGGTCATTGTCGCCCGTTCTAGTCCCAATGCTGACCTTCATCTTGGCCGCTTTAATCGGTTTCTCGACCGGCACCTCGTGGGGCACTATGGCAATTCTATACCCGTTGATTTTGCCTGCCTCGTGGATGCTTTGTGTCAAAGAAGGGATGAGCGTCGATGCCACTATGCCGCTGTTTTACAACGTAGTAGCCTCTGTTTTGGCTGGCGCCGTCATGGGTGACCACTGCTCACCTATCTCCGACACCACCATCATGAGTTCGTTGGCTTCAGGCTGCGACCACATCCAGCACGTCAGCACCCAGATGCCTTACGCACTCACCGTCGGTTGCGTAGCCGTATTTATAGGCGTACTGCCAACCGCACTCGGATTGCCATCGTGGATAGCATTCCTTATGGGATTGGCAGTGCTTGCTGTTATCGTAAGATTTGTCGGAAAGAAAGTCTAACGATATCTCTTTTCTAATTCTGAACGATACTTCTCAGCAATCTCTTTTGCAATTTCAATGGCATCGCCTTGTGGCTCGGCACTGAAGGTGTAAAGTCTCTCTCTCCACCATTGTCCTTCGTATTTGCAGATGCGATTATGATATTCAACTTCATCAAAATCAACACCTTGAGCAATGGTGGCATCCATGTCTTTGAAGAATTCTTTCCAGCGATAGGCGTAATACGTGGCAGTGAGTCCAGCCCAAGCGCGTGAGGCGTACTCGTTCAACAAAGCGTCTTCCTCGCCCCAAGTGGTGATGATATTTCTAGCATTACTCTCGAAATAATCTTTCTCTTCATCAGTGTTTCCTATCGCACGAGCGTCTTTTATCCATTTTCCGACAAGGAAAGCTGGTTCAGTAGCCAAAATCTTGTCGGTATCATCCAAAATCGATGTCATTATAGCCTCAATCTCATGCATTTTGGCAAAATCATTGTCTTTATAAGCCTTCACGTAATCAATATACAAATCGCTGAAATAGTTGCCAAGAAGTTGTCGTGTGACGTTTACAATGTCAAAATGACGTGTTCTTGTATTGCAATCAGATGCCAACAAATTATCTAAGACGTCTAGCAAAACTATGTTGCTATATTTGTACGTCGGCGCAATGTAATATTGCCTGTAATCCTTGATATTTCCAGTGGTCGGGCGCTGGTTGATACGCACACATTGACCTGGTGACGACACCTTATTATATACGCTGTCAGCCAACAATCTCCAAGCCTCGCGCATGTTGGCATCTTCTTTTCCTGCTCTTTGGTCGGCAAGGCACTTAACCCAAGCGTCGATATCACGTGTAAGCGGATTGTCCCAAGCCTTTTCAAACACGTATTCATACATAAACGGATTGCAGTCGAAGCCTTCCAAGGTGCTTCCGATGCCCACAAAATTGTCGCCGCCAGCCTCGAAAGCGTGCTCAATACGTTCGTTCACAATATTGAGATTGCCTGCCAGCATTGAGTTGCCACCGAAGTTGCCGAGGTAACACCAAATGTAAGGCACTCCATAATAGGCGTTGGTTCTTTCCCACACTGGCTGCCTCTCGCAATAATAATCAAGCATGATGTGTCTGTCTTTTGGCATAGAAGTGATGTATGCCTCAATTCTGTTATCGACTTCCCAATATTGGCGCTCGTTCCAGAACAGCCACGCCATCTCGAGCCATTTCGCCTCAGGGTCGGCAGCCTCCAACGACTCATAAACCTGACGGCTGACACGAGCAAGGTATTCTGGCTCCCAGCTTGGTGGTATCAGCTCATTAAATATATCGATGCCATAAATATGGTCTGTGCCGTAAAACTCAGTCTGTTTTGCAATGAATTTCTTTTGTATCTCTGTATAAAGCGGATCCAACGGATCGAGGAACTTACACCAGCATATGCTGTCGAAACCAGCCCAGTCTCCTAACGACGCCAGCGGGGCATCTGGATACAATCGTTTGATGCATGGTGGCACATGACCGGCAAAACCTGGCAACACGGGTTTCATGTTGAGTTCTCTTTCTCTTGCCACAATCTGCTTCTGCAACGCTTTCTGATTCTCGAGCCACACCTTAGGCAGCGGTCCGCCCCAACGGTCGATATTTTGCATCCTATGCCACGGCAGATGCGCCGGTCCAGTGAAATAGCTACGAATCTCTTCATCAGTCAAGCCAAGCTCACTCCACACCTCATACCACACCGATTCCTGTCCAGTGATAGCCAGCGGCAGGTTGATTCCATTCAATGCCATCCAGTCGATGAAATGCTCCCATTGCGACCAGCCCCACCATGGCATGGTGTAACCAAAAGTGCAGTAATTCAAGAAGAAACGGTCAGGAACACGGGCATTCAGACGCACTTTTTCCGTAACCTGAGGCATCTTCGACGGTATCTCCAAGTTCTCGGTCTCAAACCACGAATATTGTGCCTTGCAATAATATTTAAGGTAATGGTTCAATCCCACAGCCATGCTGTTGGCATCATTGCCTCGAATGACAAGATTTTTTCCAATCGTTTCAATTTCAAAAAAGTCAACAGTGTCGTTAAGTCGTTCAAGCACAATATATTTCGAATATTCTGGCACCACACGCTCCACCAAACTGCGCATAGCGACAATTTCAGAATCGGTTTCTTTTTTACTACACGAAATGCACAACAAACAGCATAAAAATGCAATAAGACAGAGTTTTTTCATATTATTAAATTTTTGCAAAGATAATGTTATTTTTTTATATTTTAGCTGGAGGCGTTTAAAAATATTGTATTTTTGCACCCGAAATTCAAGGGGTGCTCCTTGTGGGCTGAGATGATACCCTATAACCTGATCCAGGTAATGCTGGCGTAGGAATGGATACTTCTAAATTTTCCCCTTCACATTTATTAACAAATAGTTAACATCGAAAAACTCGAAAAACACCAAATTAATCTTCTTAAAATTTTTCGTTTTTTTCGTGATTTTAGATGTTAAAAAGTAAAAATTAAATTCAAAAAAATGAAAAGAATTTTTATTTGTATCACTGCGCTATTTATTGCAGCAAATGTGAAAGCACAGAATGAAAACGTGACAATCGACACCACCAATTATGAGATGCTTCAGGAAGTGGTCATCAGTGGAGTGAAAGTGCAGAAAAAAGCTCCTTTCGCCGTCACAAAAATCAACAAAGACGAACTCGCTGAGTTCTCGAAGACAGGTCAGGAATTGCCGTTCCTGTTCTCAAAGACTCCTGGCATCATTTCGTGGAGCGACAACGGCATCGGCACTGGCACGAGCTACATGCGTATCCGTGGTGCCGGCGACTCACGTATCAATGTCACCCTCGACGGCGTGCCGCTCAACTCGCCTGAAGACCAGTGCGTGTTCTGGGCAAACATGAACAGCTACGGCTCTCTTTTAGGCAACGTGCAAATCCAGCGCGGCGTGGGTACATCAACAAATGGCGACGGCGCATTCGGAGGCACTATAACATTGTTCTCTGCATCGCCAGAAACACGTACAAGTGCCGAAATAACTGGCTCCTACGGCTCGTTCAACACCCTTAACTTCGGCGCAAAAGCCTCAACAGGATTGCTGTGGAAACACCTTATTATCGACGGAGCCTACCATGAGACCAGCACCGATGGATTTATCCACGGCACAGCAGGTCGCAGCGGAAGCTACTACGGCGGTGCCACATGGATGGGTAATAACTTCGTGATACGCTATAAAAACATCGGAAACTTCGAAAACACAGGCCAAGCATGGAACGGCGTAGTGGCTGGCAATAACGACATGAGCCTCATGGACGGCTCGTTCGGCACCAAAACTGGCATCAGAACATACCGCGATATGTGCAAAGTTGGCCTCGGTCAGTTCAACAACCTTTACGAATACCTCGTCACCGACGAAGATGGCAACTTCGTGAAAGACGAGAACGGCAACTATGTCACAGAACGCTACAAACTCAACGACGGCAGCTATTGGGACAAAACCACCGACAACTTCTGGCAGGACCACAACATCCTTTCAGCTGCTTGGGAAATCAACGAGCATTGGGCAACAACAGTGTCGCTGCATTATACACACGGCTACGGATTCTATGAGGAGTTCCGTCAGAACAACAAACTCTCGAAATTCGGTATGACTTATACCAATCCCGACGGCTCAATCGTGAAAAAGACAGATTTCATCCGCCAAAAAGGCCTCAGTCAGGATACCTACGGCGGAATGTGGTACTCGAAATACACCGACAACAAATTCGATATCGTTGGCGGCATCTCGTTCCAACAATTCAAAGGTAACCATTTCGGATACGTGACTTACATAGCAAATCAAGACGTTGCCAATAAATATCTTGCCGACGGAAAATACCAATATTATGACAGCGACGCTGCAAAAACCGATTACAACTATTTTTTGAAGACCACTTATCATATCAACAATAGTTGGGATGTGTTCGGCGATGTCCAAATGCGTACCGTTTATTACATGACAAACGGTAAAAACGACAAGTTTTACGATGATGAGAGCGGTTATTACAACCAACTTCTCGACATCAACGAAGAATATGACTTCTTCAACCCGAAAATGGGTGTCAGCTGGAGCAAGAGAGGCCATCATGCCTACGCCTCTGTTGCAAACAGCCATCGCGAGCCTGAACGTAACAACTTCACCGACAACGGCTCATATCCTGCACCACGTCCAGAGGAACTCATTGATTATGAATTAGGTTACAACTTTAACAACTCGAGAGCTAGTTTTGGATTGAACCTTTATTATATGGATTACACCGATCAGTTTGTGCAGACTGGCGCAGTTAGCGACATAGGCGAGGCTCTGACCACCAACATCAAGAAGTCGTACAGAGCTGGTATCGAGCTGCAGGCCGGATTTAATGTTACCGACTGGTTGACAGTTGAAGGCAACGCCGCATTCAGCAAAAACAAAATTAAAGACTTCGACGAAGTAGTCGAGGATTGGGACTCAGAGACCGGCTTCCGCACAATACATTACGACAACACCACTCTTTCGTTCTCACCTTCAGCAATTGTTAACGGTTTCGTCACATTACATCATAAAGGATTTGCCGCAACATGGCACACCAACTATGTCTCGAGAATGTATCTTGACAACACCGAAAACATCGAACGCTCATTACCAGGTTATTCTTTGGCAAATATCAGCCTTGGCTACACTTTCAAGCCTAAAAAAGTCCTTAAGGAAGCCATTTTTAAAGTAAACTTCAACAACATCTTCAACCGCAAATATGCCGCCAGCGGATGGGTATATTCGGCAATATGCGAAAGCGCCGGTCACACCAACGACAACCGTTACTACCAAATCGGCTTCATGCCAATGGCAGGCTTCAATATGATGGCAAACTTAACTTTTAAATTTTAAATGAGCACTTTAAGATTTCTTGATATTCTCGGCTTTGCGGTAGGTATCATCTACCTCTGGCTCGAATATAAAGCAAGCATATGGCTGTGGCTGGCAAGCATCGTCATGCCAGCCATAGACATGGTGCTTTACTACAAAGCAGGTCTCTACGCCGACTTCGGCATGGCAATCTACTACTGCCTCGCCGCTGTTTATGGTTGGATGGCCTGGAAATATAAGGAACGTCATTTCGACCGACCAAAGGGAGTGGAGAAATCTCACGGTATAATTCATTTCCCATTGAAAACCATACTTCCAGCAACCATAGTTTTCTTTACTATCTGGTTTGCCATCTACTGGTTCCTATCACGCCACACCAATTCCACAGTACCAATCACCGATGCATTTACTACTGCATTGAGTATCATTGCATTATGGGCTTTGGCAAAAAAATATGCTGAGCAATGGCTGATGTGGCTCATCGTCGATGCCGTATGCTGCACACTTTACATCTATAAAGGAATACCTTTCAAAGCCGCAATCTACGGAATCTACACAGTTTTTGCCGTCTTCGGCTACCGAAAATGGCTCAAAATGATGTGTTAAAACAAGTAATTGTTAACTTTCTTGATTGTTGATTTCTCTCCAAAGTTCTGAGAAGTTTTTTTCGGCAAATGTAGGAATCTCACGGTGAATACCCCATGATTTCTTAAGCATCTGCTTAAACTCCATCCTGTTCAGGAAGTCTTTGGTTTTATCCATATCTTTACGGTTTTCAACACGTTTCATGATAAAGTTGAAAACTCTTTTTTCACTAAGCAAAGAAGCGTTTTCACGCGCAATCTCAACCCTGTTTCTCAAAATCAAATCACTGATTTTGATGTTCATTGGGCAATATTCCTCGCATTGACGGCACGAACCACATAATGTTGCAAGATGCGCCCCGTCTTCATATCCGTCAACAATCGACTGTATCACTCCGACAGGCCCCGGAAAAGCGTTGTCATAAACATGACCGCCAATGGTGTTGAAAACCGGACAAACATTATGACAACCACCACATTCAATACATGTCATGATGCTGCGGCGCTTCTCCTTCGAAAGCATATCCGAACGGTTGTTGTCAACCAAAATAACGTAAAGCTTCTGGTTCTTGGCAGGCTTGCTTATTATCGTGTAATAAGCCTTCGATCTGATATTTGCCACCTCATACAACGATGAAAGTGGTAACAAAACATTTATATCATCAATTGAAGGTATAAGCTTGTCAATACCAACCAAAACTATATGAACATTAGTGTTTGCTATCGATTTCAACACATTGCCTTCATCTTCCGAAAGTACCAAATCACCGGTATCAGCCACAAAAAAGTCAGCGCCAGTGATAGCAGCGTCAGCGTTTAAATATTTGTCTTTCAACACTTTACGCGTAACAGTCATAATCTGTTTCGCACTCAAATCCTCGCTGACACCAAACTTTTCAGAATAAATCTCCGCAATCTCATGTTTTGTCTTGTGTGCCGCTGGATGATTCGGATCAGAAGGCCTCTCATTGAACTGATAACAGATAAAATCACCTGTGTCAGTCTCAGAGATGTTCATTTTCTTCATTTCAAGAAACGGCATCAACCCTATTTCCTCAGCCAAAATACTCTTTGTTTTTACAATATTTTTCGATTTTTCATCATTTAAAATATTGTAAATCATATATTTAGCTTCGTCAGCATCGCGCGCCCAACGTACCACGCCTCCATTGTTGATAACATTGGTCTCAAAATCGACAAGATACCTGTCGTAATACTTGAAAGCCTTGTTTCTTATGTTAAAAGCGCGATTTTTTTCAAGATTTACATTGGCATAATGATTGGCACAGTCTTCAGCAACACGCAAAAAGAACTCGTAGCGAGCCATCATCTTCTTTTTCTGCTCGCTATCGAATGCAACTTTTTTCACATTCTGATTAAAAACTGTACCTTTCTCTGTCATATATCAATCTTCCTAATCCTATTCAAATGTCTTCCGCCTTCGAAATCTGTTGTCAGATAAGCTTTCACAATATCCCAAGCCATCTCATTGCTGATAAATCTTCCTGGCAAAGCCAAAATATTTGCATCGTTATGCTGACGGGCCAACTTTCCGAGTTCAACATTCCAACAAAGGGCAGCTCTCACATGTGGATGATGGTTGGCAGTCATCTGAGCACCGTTTCCACTTCCACAAAGTATGATTCCAAGCGGATATTTTCCATCTTGTATGTCTTGAGCCAACGGATGTATCATATCCGGATAATCGACACTTTCCGCCGAATGACAACCGTAATCTTTAACCTCATAACCGCTATCTTTCAGCTTATCAATGAGATACTGTTTCATGGCAAATCCACCGTGATCAGATGCTATAGGAATTATTTGATTCATCTTACAAATGTTGAAAAAATTTTTACAAAAATAGAAAAAAAAATTTTACAAAAATCTCTTTTTCGTTAATTTTTAATCAGTTATAAAAATGCCAAATTTTGACCAATTTTTGTATCCCATTGAAAATCAATTTTAGAAAATTATCAACATTAATTCAAAAATTTTTGTTAATAAAATTTTGATAAAAAATGATAAAATTTTTAGCCTGTTAATAACCTCAAAAATCTAAAAGTTTTTAGAACTTATTATACTCAATTTAACAGTAAAATCAACACTTTTCAATACCTTATCATCTTGATTTTTACTGACTTAAACAGTTATCAACATAAAGTTATCTACCTGATTTTTTATTAATCATTTTTATTAATTCAAATCAAATTAATGAAATAAAAAACTATCTTTGCAAAAAAAATTATGCCATGAAAAAATTTCTATCCATATTGGTGTTTTTTGTTTCGACGTTTTTATGTCACTCGCAAAATCCACATCTTTTCAACCATACTTTTCCTGACGTTAATCACGAAGATGCCACAGTGATAGAAATGCTCCAGCAAGTGACCGAAAATGACATTATTGGCGATGTCGAACATTTGACTTCATACATAAACCGTCGCGCAGACGCAATACATATATATAATGTGAAAAACTGGCTGGTTTCACAGTACGAAAATATTGTTATTGACAGTATCAGTCTTTTTGATTTTCCTGTGATGTCGAGTTGGGATACTGTTCCGAAGCCTTTTACAACGGCGCCTGATGTCCTTGCTATTAAAATCGGAAAAAAATATCCTAATGAATACATAGTTTGCGGCGCCCATTACGATTCTTTTGTCATAACTGAAGGCGATTTCGACCCCGACACTCTCGTTTCTCCGGGTGCCGACGACAACGCCTCAGGTACTGCTGGAATCCTTACCACCGCTCGAATATTGAGTAATTACGAGTTTGAACGTTCGATAATTTTTGCCAACTGGAATGCCGAGGAATTCGGCTTGTGCGGCAGCTATCAATATGCCAAACAATGCCGCCAAGACAGTGTTGATATTGTCGCTTACTTCAATCTCGACATGACAGGTTATGTCAATCCTGGCGATGATATCCACATTCATCTTTTGTATGCCAACCGCGACACATTGCTTGGAAAATTTGTGAAACAAGTAGGAAACATTTATATTCCCGACGTAAGAATAAGCCGAAATTGGCTCCCAAGTGGCGACACTGATTACTCGTCATTCAACCGCAATGGCTATCCTGCCATCTCACCAAGCGAAGATGTGTATCATCTTTCACCTTATATTCATACTGTCAACGATATAATCGGTTTAAGCGTCAACAGCTGGGAACAAACAGTGGCTTTTACAAAGCTGAATATGGCTTGCGTGGCACATGCTGCCGGAGTAATTCACGAATCAATAGATGAAATTGATTATACCGATGAGGAAATTGAGCATTTTGAAGTTTTCGATGTGCTCGGACGCATGGTTTATAGCGAAAAAAACGTATGGAAAAATATGGAAGAAATCCGTGTAACTGACTTAAAATCAGGAGTTTACATCGTTCGATTTTTTACTCAAAACGGAAATTCATTTTCAAGGAAATATTTCGTAAAATACTAAACAATTTAGGGTTTTAGGAATTGACATTTAAAACTTTAACATATATTTTTGCAATGTTAAAAAATATTTTATGAGGAAATTTTTACTTGCATTAGTAATATTGTCATTATTGTCTTGCGCTCATAAAGATGTTTTGTCTGATTATCAAAAAACTATCAAAAGCTTTAATAATCAAGCATTTAACGAACGTCTTTATGACTCAAAAATGTCGCTTTGTCACGCCGATTCAGCATTATTCCTTCTCTATTCCGATTCGGTTAATCTTATCGAAAATAACTCCGATTTTTATTATAATAATCTTGTAAGAGCTTTAAATTCAATAGCTTACGATAATTTTTTACTGTCAAATTTTAAAGAGGCAAGCGATAATATAAATAAGGTATATTCCATCGATATAAATTATCCTAATAAAGATGTTGAAATAGTAATTGCAAATATTATCAACGCAAAGATGATGATGCGTCTGCGTGCCTCTTGGGAAGCCGACGAGCTTCTTAAAAAATGCGATTGCAACCACGAGATTCACGATACACTTTGTTATTGGGCAAAAAGCCAGTATTATGTCACAAAATTATTTCTCAACTGCTTCTACCGTGACGGAAAATATCAGTACAATGAACTTGTCAAGACTTTGAATGAAATAGAGCAAGATAATGTAAATCAACAACTTATGGTTGACGAAACACAAGCTTACACTCTTTATTATGCCTTGACGGAATCTTGCCAAATTCTTGCCCATATAACCAATTTTTACCATAATGAAGAAGGTAAAAATGTGTTGTATTTTAAGAAATCTATCGAATATCTGAAAAAAAGTCTCTTGTTGATGAATGATAATCAACGAGTTAGTAATTATGACCTGGCAAATAACCTCCAGACTTTAGCTCGTATGATAAACGATAAGATAAGAAATAAGGATTATGACAGATTTGAATATGAATTGGATTCTATCTTATTGATTATCCAGAATAACGAAAAAAAATTCGGAGTAAATTACCCTATAAATCCTGGCGTTTATGACAATGATTTGAAGATGAATATGCTTATTCATGCCGACAGTCTTTTTATGGAAACCAAAAATCCATATCAGATAATCGCTTCAAAATCAATGATATCCGATTATTACATCCGCGATTTGAAACTCGAAGAAGCTCGTCCGTATCTTATTTTCGCAAAAGATTTTATGGATTCGATAAACAAAAATGAGAATCCTGACCTTCCACCGGCGTTTAAGTTTAAAAACACCACTTCAAAAATGGCTGAGCGTATTTACATCGGACTTATCAAATCGAAGGCTTCTGAAGACCCTGATGTTTTAACTAATTGGTTTTCAATGTATCAGAGTGAGTCATTCAAAGCTTTCGAAAAAGAAAAATACGATTTCAACTACATGGAACTACGCTCTGTCGATAAGGAAAACCGTAAAAAAATGACTTATCTTTTCTTGTCGATAATATTGCTTTTCATAGCATTTGCCACCATTTACGTGTTTTTCAGATATGCTCACCGCAACAACAGGCTTTTGAAAAAACAAAAACAGCTCGACCTTGAGCGTATAGCCAATGTGGAGACCTGTCTGTCGATTTTCCGCCATGATATGTCGCCTTATATCATGTTTTTGCAGCGCGACAACATTCCTGATGAGATAAAACACGACGCCTTGCAGAAACTTGTCGTCACTTTGAACAACACCATGCGTTGGATAAATATCTCGACACCGAATGGTTTGCCGTTTAAAAAGATGAGCTTTGTGCTCAACGATGCATTTGAGGATGTGGCCAAAGGAATCACCAATCCAAATAATGTGAATCTGATATTTAAAGATGCACCATGTGCGGTTTGGGGCGACAAAAACCTTGTTGAAATCATGCTTAGAAACTTGATTAACAATGCGTTACGATATACAACAAAGGGTTATGTCAAAGTCAGTGCAAAAAAATATGACAAAGACGACAAGTTTGTTCAAATCACTGTTGAAGACACTGGCTGCGGCATCCCTAAAGAGCGTCTCGACGAGCTTTTCCGCTCCGACAAGATGATTGAAAATGAGAATAACAACAGTACCGGCCATCATGGCTTTGGCCTTATGCTGTGTGCATATATCATCAAAAAACACGACGACGAGACCCGACGTGGATGTAAAATATGGGTCGAAAGCGAAGTCAACAAAGGAACAAAAATACACTTCATATTATGCGCGACTATATAAACATAATTGTAATTGACGATGAGTCATTGATTAGAAAATCAATAGCTTACGAGTTTTCGCACAATAAGCAGGAAATCACTGTGGCTGCCAAGGACGACACTTTCTATACAAAAGAAATTCGTCTTTTAGGCACTTTCGGCACAAAGTCCGAACTCTTCGATTTTCTTGACAATCCTGCCAACGAAAAACCTGATTATGCGCTTGTCGATATGCAGTTTCCGAGCCAGGCCGAGCCAACAGGCGGCATCACCTTGACGCGCGAAATACTTGAAGGCGGTTACACCAACCAGGAAGGCGACGATATAAAAATTGTCATCATCACTTCGCGCTTCGACTACCCTGCCGAGGATGAAATAAATCGTGAACAGAAGATAAAAGACATCAATAAGGTAATCGTCGATTCGTTGGTCGCTGGCGCCAAGGCTTTCGTAAGCAAAAACGCCACCGAAGGCTTTGAAATTGAGAACTTTACACGTGCTATAGCATGCCTCGAACGCGGTGAGAGATATTATTTCAACCATCCTGTTCTGCAAACACTGGTTGAGTCGGCATCAGACTATGTGCAACAGAACTTCTACAGCCTGAAGCAATGCATGCATTACGATGTCACTATGCGTGAACGCGAGCTTCTGATAGGCTTAGCACGCGGAGAGACTGCCATCCAAGTGGCAAACCGCATCTACGGAAAAGCCGACGACTCACAGATAAAATCAATACAAAACCTGCAACGCGCACTCGCCGACCGTATCAACAACGGCGACAACAAAGCCTCGGCACTTGTAGCACGCGCCATATTTTTAGGAATTTTAACCGAAGATGACGTTTATAGGAAATAGTTATTCAGTGTAGTGCTTAATCATCCTTTCTATTGCCCTTTGGCACACTGGACAGAACTTGTCGCCATCGAAGGTCCTCATCAGGCAGTCCATCATCGGACGGTAAATGCCATGTAATTGATAACCAGCGCCTTCATACACGCCAACAGTGTTTTCATATGCCTTGTCATTTGGCGTCGGAACAACTACAGTGTCGTTAATCATGTCTTTCCATTTGGTTTCAAACTTCACCAAAGTTGTGATGTTAGGCTCCCAAGGCTCAACATCGAGACGATAGTTGTCGGTGCCGTCGTAGGCATATTCGTCGGCCAAACCAACAAAACCATGGCCAAATTCGTGGATGATGACATCCGATGAGTAAGAATTGCCAGTGGTGCTAACACAATATGAGTTGAATATGCCGCCACCACCGTATTTCTTGGTGTTTGCAAGGATATAAATCTGGTCATAAGGCACCTGTCCGGCAAGAGTCTTCATTGTTTCGTCGTCGTATGTCATGCAATAACGCTCGCTGTCGAAAATCCAGAAGCTGCAGCTTAAAGCTGTGTTTCGGTAAAGCTTGTCACCAGGCATGGTGATGTCGGAATCTTGCGAAGGCACCATCACAGCACGTACGTTGAAACGGTCCTGATAACGGTTGTATGGCTCATAGCTGAACAAGCTCTTCACAAAAAACTGGCAGTCTTTCACAAATTTATCCATCTCCTGCTCGGTATAACCATCGGGTAAAATCACTATGTCAACAGCATTTTCAACGGGATATTCGCCATAAACATTATAAATTTCATAATGAAGCTTAGGAGCTGGTTTTATAAAATAATCGGTCGGATCAACGGTGATTTTCATCTGCTCTATAAGCTCCAGATATTCGTTTTTGGCATAGAATGTCACCACGACAGGCTCTTTCGGAAACGGCATCACTACAGCATCATGGAAGCCTTTGTTTATCTTCTTGGCCTCGTCGGTGGTCTGCCACTCACCAAAAAGCAAGTTATAACCATGCGAATAAAGCACCAACGAAGTGTCAGGAAGCGTCACTTCGAAGAAATACATTCCATAGTTCATATCATCGACAAGTTGTGCGCGCGGACCGCCCCATTTAGGCTCTTTCACGAGTTTGTCGAGCGCATATGAGACAGTGTCGGCATTGCCAAAAAGATAATAATCAATACGTAACTGATTGTCGGTGAAATAATTGTCATATTCAACCTGAGCATTAACTTTAAAACTTGCAATGATGATGATTGTTGATAAAATTATTGTCGATAACCTCTTCATGTTGATAATTTTTTTGCAAAATTACGATATTTTTTTTTATTTTTGCAGGTTATTAATGTCATGAAGAAAGAAAATTCAACAACGAAACGCCGTCTCAGAGGCTCATATCTCATCTCCCTGATGAGTATCATGCTCGTTTTGTTTGTCATTGGGCTGTTCTCGTCGTTGGTGCTTTTTGCAAATAAGATTTCGGAATACATCAAAGAGAATGTCGGCTTCGAAATCGTGATGAAAAAAGGAGTGAAGGAGAAGGATATCATTGATTTTCAACATATTTTGGACAAAAAAGAATATGTGAAATCAACTGAATATATTTCACAGGAAGAAGCTACACGACGTTTGACCGAAGATCTTGGAGAAGACATCCTTGAATGGCTTGGCGATGTCGAAAACCCACTGCTTCCTTCAATCGACGTGAGATTTAATTCGGAATATGCCAACAACGACAGCATCGCGAAGATCGAACAATGGGTTTTGAAACACAAAAACGTCAAAGAAGTATATGTACAGAAGTCGTTGATACACTCTATCGACAAGAATATCAATCAGATAGCTGCTGTTTTGCTCATCATCGGACTTGTGCTGCTCATCATGGCTATTACCTTGATAAGCCACACTGTTAGACTTTCGGTTTATTCGAAACGTTTCGTGGTGAGAAGCATGCAGCTGGTTGGTGCGACAGAAGGTTTTATCATCAAACCGTTTATGAAATACTTTGTAATTCAAGGACTTATAGGCGCAGTTCTCTCGCTGATACTGCTTACTTTTTTCCTTGCGACAATGTTTAAAAATGTTCCAGAACTCGCTCTTCTGATGAATTTCGGCAATGTGGCGGTGATTTATATCTTTGTCCTGATTCTTGGCGTGGTTCTGACGACTTTATCAACATATTTTGCGCTCAGAAAATATCTCCGCGCCGATATAGACGACCTTTATGAATAATTAAAAATTACAGATATGGCAACAAAATTTGAATCTAAAACAACTGGAAAAGAAGAAAAACCAATGCCTTTCGGCCGTGACAACTACAAATGGGTGCTGATCGGCCTGGCATTTCTATTGGTAGGCTTCCTTCTGATGATCGGCGGCGGCTCCGACAATCCGGACGTCTTCAACGAAGGAATGTTCAACTTCAGAAGACTCACACTTTCGCCAATCCTTATCCTGATAGGATTCGGAATTCAATTCTATGCGATAATGAAAAAGAATAAAAAGGAATAATAAATCAAATAACTATGAAAAAATCATTACTTCTAATCTCCATCTTGTTAGTTGCACTCGGCGTTTCAGCACAGAGTTTTGTGATGATAAACGTTGATAATCAACAACAAACAGAAAAATTGTTTACCAACGAAAATTTGACAATCCATTATTATGCCGACAATTTCGTTTTGGCGACAGCGAAAACTGTTGATGAAAGTATGACAGTGTTGGATTCTGAAGCATTTTCAGGCAATGACGTCTATACTTTGGTTTATTGTCCGCAAACAGAGCAGGAATCATATCTCGGTGATGGAGAAGCATTGCTCCAAACCAACAATTTTGTGCTTGTGAAAGGCATAGCCATGCCATATAAGAACGACGGCGCTGTGGCAATTTTCAACAAAGAGGCTAAATTACCGGTTGCACATCGTGATTTCCCGGTAATTACTGAAGAAAACGCAACAATTCGCGAGATGATGAACCAGGTTAACATGGACTCGCTTGAAGCTACGGTGCAGCATCTGCAGGATTATCAAAACCGTATGTGGAACTCTCAAAACGCGTTTGACGCTTCCGACTGGATAGCTGGTCGTATGGCAGCTCTCGGACTTGAGGTTGAGCAGCAGCCCTTCTATGCTAGCACTTGGACAGGAAGCGGTCAGGCAGCACCCAATGTCATTGGTATTCAGCGCGGTACACTCTATCCTGATGTTTACGTCGTTTGCGGAAGCCACTTCGACTCATTCTCATACGAAGCCATGTACGGAGGCGGCACTTGCCCTGGCGCCGACGACAACGCTACAGGTGTTGCCAGCGTGCTCGAAAGTGCTAGAATCATGACACAATACGAGTTTGAATACTCCATTATTTACTGCGCATACGGTTGCGAAGAGATGGGACTTTACGGCAGCGAGGCATACGCCTCACGTTGCCAGCAGGAAGGAATGGAGATTTTGGGATATTTCAACAACGACATGAACGGATATCTCTGGGGTGACCAGATTCATATCCATTGCATCTATCCTAATTCGGTGGCTCCAATAGGTGATTACTATATTAATGTCGGTAATGTTTATTTCCCTGACATGCCTGTAGAACATAAGAATTTGGACTATGGCGACAGCGACCATACATCTTTTAACAACCATGGATATATGGGAATCTATCCATTTGAAGACATTGACCACGACAGTCCATACATTCACTCTCCAAACGACTTGATAGGACCGAGTGTAACAAGCTTTGAGATGTCGCAGCGTTATTGCCAGATGAACATCGGATGCTTGGCTGAATTGGCTAACCCTGTAGGTTCGGGACCTCAGATTGCTTGCAATCCTGTTGAAAACTTTAATGTGGAATACCCTTATAATTTTGATGATTATTCAACATTGAAATTGTCATGGACCGAACCGGCTGAAGGTTCTACTGGAGAATTGTTGGGTTTTGAAATTTATCGTGATAATTCTATGATTGCTATAGTCACTGATTTGGAATATATTGACGAAATCCCAGAAAATGTTAGCGTTGAATATTACGTAACTGCAGTATATGATGACGACTGTGAGGCCGCTTCAGAGACAATAACTGTGCAAAGCGTTCTGGATATTCCTGAAATCAATGATATGGATGAGGAAATCGTCCGCTATGAGGTTTATGACCTGATGGGACGTATGGTTTGCACCGAAAAATCAGTGTGGACAAATGTGGAAGAAATCCTTGTAACTGATTTACCATCAGGAGTTTACATGATGCGGTTTTTCACCAACAACGGCAATGTCAAAACGAAAAAAATTACTATTAAATAATCAGTCAGCTAAGTTTTATTGTAACTGAACAACTGACAAACTGAATAACTAGAATAATGGATTGGCTTCAGGCTTTATTATTAGGAATTCTCCAAGGTTTGACAGAGTTCCTGCCGGTGTCGAGCAGCGGACACCTCACAATTTTGTCGAACATCTTCGGGATGAGCGGCGAGGAGAACCTCACGTTTAATGTGGTGTTGCACATCGCAACAGTTTGCGCCACCTTGGTGGTACTTTGGAAGGAAGTGGTGTGGATTTTCAAGGATTTATTCACCAAACAGCAGTGGAACTCATATAAAAACCTCAACGGAGGCACAAAATATGCCATCAACATCATCATTTCGATGATTCCAGTCGGCATTGTGGGAGTGTTTTTCAAAGACACCGTCGAAGAAATCTTCGGCTCCGGCCTGTTGATTGTCGGCATCATGTTGTTGATAACCGCCACCCTACTCGCTTTCGCATATTTTGCAAAGCCTCGTCAGCGTGAGGAGATATCCGGGTTGCACGCATTCATTATAGGTATCGGTCAGGCGTGCGCCACCATGCCGGGACTGTCGCGCTCTGGAACGACCATCGCTACCGGACTTTTGCTTGGAAACAAGAAAGAGAAACTCGCACAGTTCTCATTTTTGATGGTTATTCCACCAATCCTAGGCGAGGCATTGCTCGATTTCAAAGACGTGCTGGAAGTCGGTTTTAGCGAGGCGATGGCTGGAATTTCGCCGTTTGCACTCATCATCGGGTTCATGGCCGCGTTCATCACAGGCTGTATGGCATGCAAATGGATGATCGACATCGTGAAAAAAGGCAAGCTCATCTATTTCGCAATCTACTGCGTGATTGTTGGTGTTTTGGCAATTTGTTTCGCATGACATTTTTAAATACGGATATTCAAAATGAAGATGATTGTAGGGGCGAAAAATGTTTCGCCCGTACGGGTTTTCATTTTGAGGACGGTGAAGTCTTTTTAATCGACAAACCTCTTGATTGGACATCGTTCGACGTTGTCAACCTGATTCGTGCTGTCATCAAGAAATATCATCAGATTAGGAAGCTCAAGGTCGGTCACGCCGGCACATTGGATCCTCTTGCGACTGGCTTGCTGATACTTTGCACTGGACGTATGACCAAGCAAATCGACAATTTTCAGGCACAGGAGAAAGTTTATACCGGCACTATGCTTTTAGGGCAGACCACCCCGACTTTCGATTTGGAGAGCGAGCCGAATGCATTTTTTCCGACGGATGGCATCAGCGCCGAGGCGTTAGACGAGGCGCGTAAAAAGTTCATAGGCGATATAATGCAGCGCCCGCCGAAGTTTTCGGCAATCAAGATTCAAGGAAAACGCGCTTTCGACTATGCACGTTCCGATGAGGAGCTTGAACTGAAGGAACGCCTCGTGCATATCGATGATTTTCAAATAGATACGACAAATTTCCCGAAAGTCGATTTCATGGTGAAATGCTCAAAAGGCACCTACATCCGCTCGTTGGTCAACGATTTCGGACAAGCTTTGGGCAACGGAGCTTGCTTGATCTCGCTTCGTCGTACAAAAATTGGTGATTTCGATGTGAAAGACGCCTGGGACTTGATGGAGCTGAAGCAAAAAATAATTGAGATGGCACCAGACATTCCTGAAAAATAATGTAGAGACGTGCCATGGCGCGTCTCTACGTTTTTAAACCGGTTGTATAAACCTGTTCTATTCTTTTATTTCAACCTCTTTTGTCTTTAAAAGGTTTTGATTGTTTTTCACAAATTTTATCACTGCGATGACACCTATCGCGAAAGTGCCGATGATTGCAAATGCCAACGCAAGAATATAGATTAGCACAAACACCATTATTGCAATAAAGGCAAACATTACGATGCCGCCAACAGTATATCCGAAGCCTGTTCCGACGACTCTATACAATGTGCCTCCGATGTTCTTTATGGCTAATGTTGGATTCAAAGCTTCACCTATCATAGCCGGAAGAGCGACGAGGATGGCGCCTATTGTTGCCAAAATGACTTTAAAAACTGAAAGAGTAGATTCTCCCACGCTGCCTAAGACGGTGTTTCCGGCATCTTTACTTGCTTTAATTTCTTCGGCGGTAGCCGGAACGAAAGCAATAATCGCATAGCAAATGTACAGAATCACCGCAAAAAGCATCATCCACAAAATTCCCCATTCAGGATGATAGCCTTGGGCACCGTCGAACAGAGGCATGACAAAACCGATAAAAAGGTCCGCCACAAAACAGATAACCAGCAGCCATGCGACCCAGTCTTTTCCGTTATAAACATATCCGGCTATGTCAGGATTGTTGTTTTTAATTCTTTTGAAGACTGCGAAACCAGCCAATGTTGGTGCACCAAGCAAAGCAACAATGATTAGAATAGATAATAACATAATGATAGTTTTTTGTAATTGAACTTAAGTTTTAACTCCGCGCTCCAAAATTAAAAATTATTTTAATTGCAATGAAAATTTTTTTCATTGATTTTCAATAACAAGCCGACTTTATTTCAATGGAAGACCTTCTTTTATCCAATTTTCGAGTTCTTCAACGCGTTTCTGGTATTTTTCGAGCTGACTTTCAACGAAATCGTCGCTGTATATGCGGTCGCAGAAACCATTGCCACGGGCGACGTATTCGTCGTCGTAAAGCGAGCCTAAAACATCTTCATAGTTTTCAACATATTGTTGATTTTCGGCAAGCAACCGTTTCAAATCGTCCAAGTCAGCTTCAAAAGAATCACCTGAAGAAAAAGTATAGCGTTTTTTCATTGAAAGTTATCTTTTAGAATGTGCAAAATTACAAAATTTAAAAGTTAAATGCACTGAAATTTTTTATACCTTTGCCATGTGAAGAAACTATATCTTATACTATCAATCTCGTTTTCCTTGCTTGTCCTCGCTCACTGCACAAGCAACCCAAAACCATGGTATGCCGACAAACCGTATGAAGTTTCTCCTGAGCTTCTTCAAATTGACAGCCTGATGTGGCTACAACCCGACAGCGCAACCCGTGAGTTGTCAAGATTTTGGGCAAACTACAACATAAACAGCACCGATGCATTTAACAAACATTATTTCAATTTGCTCGTTTCGGAAGCGTTGTTTAAGGGCGGAAATCCACAATCAAACAGAAAGCGTCTGCTGAATGCAGTTGATTATTTCGACACTACCGATTGTTGGCTTTCGGCTCGCGCACATTACATGAACGGCGTGGGGCTTAAGGCAAACGACAGTATTATCGAGGCTTTGGGAGAGTATCTGCACGTTTTGGATATCATGGATGAGCATATCCCAACACCGCCTCATACACGTTTCATGATGCTGATTCATTGCCGAATCGGCGATTTGTTTTCAGAACAGTATATGCAGGAACCGGCTATCGTATGTTATGAAAACGCATTGAGATACAATGATTATGGCGAAACCAACCCATTGACTCGTTCTTATTTGCTTCAGGATATTGGTTTTCAATACGACAAACTGCAAAAGTTTGACACCGCCCGATATTATTATAATGAAGCCCTACGTTTTTTGCCTGACACGACAGATGTGTTATACCCCAAAGTACTATTTTATCTTGCGATGCTTGACTGCACATCAGGCTCTGACTTTGAACACGGAATAGTTGAATTGAAACGACTGGCTTCGCAATGTTCGGAGTCGAATCGCGATTGGCGATATGTCAACATTGGGTTGATTTATCAGGAAGCCGGACCTGTCGATTCTGCTTTGGTGTATTTTCAAAAAGCATTTGACACTGGCATTAATGATGCTATGAAATCCTTTGTGGCTGAGTTTATTTATGATATTTATGAAAGCCAAGGCGACACACTCAAAATGACCGAATTTGCCAAATATCTCATCGAGAAACCCTCAAATGAACGTGTCAGCATGGCTCGCGTCTCTACGCTCAACTCAATGTTTCAGGATTATCAGACTCGTCATCAGGAAAGACTGCAACATCAAAGCAGAAAAAGGGCAATTATCTATGTTTCAATAGCTTTTGCAATTGTTTTATTGATGGTTTTTGTAATTGTTAAATTGAGAAACAAGAAGAGAACCATTGAAAATCAAAAGCTTCAAGAGGAAAAACTGCGTGTGCAAAAGGATTATGAAAACAGCAAACGTCAGCAGTTTGAAACTTTGCAGAAACGAGTGAAGTCAATCTTCAAAGAAAAGAGTAATAATTCATTACCATTGATTATCAATGAATTCAAATTAGTGTATCTGGATATTCTGAATAATATCTCTAAAGATTATCCGAATCTTTCCGAAACCGAAAAGAATATCTTGATTTTGACTTTGTTAAACTTCCGCATAAAAGAAGAAGCCGTTATTCTGAACTTGAGCGAAAACACAGTGATGAAGTACCGCTCCAACCTCAAAAAGAAAGTTGATTTCGACCAGATTTCGTCCCAAATCAGATAAAAAATCTGTATATCTCATTTTACTAAAATATTTATTATCACTTTGTTAGTGGAATTTGCTACCAACAAAAATCTGTATTTGCGGTTCCCCATTTCTTTTCAAGCTGATTTTTCATATATTTTTGAAAAATGAAAAGCACAATAATAACTCTCATTTTTTCCCTGCTGTGCGGACAATTGTCCGCACAGCAGGACTTTTCTGTCGTCACCGGCAACGTCGCAGCCCAATCCGTCAACATCAAAGTCATCGACACCAACTACGGCACCAGCTCCGACAACAACGGCAATTTCAGCCTCGTTCTTCCTAAAACCGACCGCCAAATCGGGCTGCTATTCTCCTGCGTTGGCTATCAAGATACTTTGGTAAGCCTTGTACCTCAACAAGATACAATCTTCATCCATTTCAAGATGCGCGAAACGGTCTATATGCTCGAAGCCGCCAGCGTCACCGCCGAAAAAATCACAAAATACCGCGATTACACCTATGTGATGGTCGATTTTGAGATTGTCAACGACAAATTCTACATTCTTCAGCGTGAAAACAAATCGTTAAAAGATTTCCGTGTTCTAGTCACCAATATGGTGTTCGAGCCTCTCGACACCATGCCACTTCCTGATAGGATCAAGCCAACTAATATTTTTCTTGATGCTGCCAATCAATGTCAAATCTTGGGTCAAGATACTGTTTATCAAATAGTTGAGTACTTCGATAAGGCCTTTTATGGCTTTCCCGCCGAGAAAAGCCATTATCTCAATGTGATGCGTAAATGCGTCTTCATGACCGATAATTATGTTTATTTCAGAAACGTCAAATCGCAAGGCTATTCTATTGAATATTATAGGGTTAATCCGGCAAAAGGCATTCGCGAGAAGCTGTTTTCGAGCGACGATTCTTACAAGCTTCGTGAAATCCAGCGTGAACGTGATTTCCACCGTAGGCACAGGCTAACCACTACCGTCGGAAATCAGGTATTCGAACTCGGTCCCGAAACAAACGAATGGGAAAACTTCGTGTCAATGGCGTGGTTTCACACCAAAAACGCATTCCTTGGTCACGTCGGCGACACTTTGATCTATTTCGACCATCTGAACAACAGAATCGAAACTTACAATGAAAACATGCAGCTCATCCGCACTTGCGGAATATCATATCCCGAAAAAGAGACTTTCTGGCGTCACACCATCTATCAAGACCGCGCCTGGGGCACTTTCTACACCATCTTCGGCACCACTTTGAACGAAATCGACATCAAAACAGGTAGAACAATCCCCAAAATCAACGCCAACAACTATCTCAGCCAAAAGATGATTATTAACAAAGGAAATCTATATTCTCTGAAAAAACGCAGAGATTCTGGCAACACCGAAATATCATTTATCGAAAAAACAAAACTGAATTAAAAATCTTATGAAAAAACTATTACTTATATTAGTCCCATTAGCCCTACTCGTCCTATTCCCAACAACCGCTTCCGCTCAAAACACATTCTCTGTCATCACAGGCAATGTCGCCATCCCTAATGTCAATATTCAAGTGCTCAACACCCAACGTGGTACAAGTTCTGATAAAAACGGCGATTTCATCCTGAAGACTCTCAAAACCGGCCGTTCGATAGGTCTGCTTTTCTCATGCGTTGGATATCAGGATACGCTGATAAGCGTTGTGCCTCAACAAGATACAATCGTAATCCGCTTTAAGATGATGGAAACGTCGTATATGCTCGATCCAGCTACAGTGACCGCAGAAAAAGTCACCTATTACTATAGCAAACCCAATTTTGTGATGTTCGATTTCGAGATTTTGGACGACAAATTCTTTATTCTGCAGAAGAAAACCGACAGAAATGGCGGCTACAGGGTTCTTATTACGGATATGTTGTTTGAGCCTGTTGATACCATCTTTTTGCCTAAACATATTGTGCCTCAGAAGATTATCCTTGATTGTTTTAACAACTGCCAAATCGTAACACAGGATTCTGTTTATCAAATCGCAAAATATGATAATTATGAAATTGCGTTTCCAAGCGATAAAAACCGATATATGTCATTAATGAAAAATATTCTTTTTGTCACTTCTAAATATATGTATTTCAATGAGTTGAGACTTGATGGCTATATCTCGACTTTTTACAGATACAATTTGGATACCAAAGAGAGGGAGAATCTTTTCATTTGCGACGACTCGCACTCATTTCGTGAAATCAAGCGAGATGTGAAATTCCATCAATACTATAAAACTGTCGATCCGAATTATCGCGGTCCAAACGATGAGGAATGGGAAAATTTCATCCGACATGCTTGGTATCATACAAAAGACTGCCGACTGATGCAAGTCGCTGACACTCTTTACTATTTCGACCATCTTAACAAGAAAATCGAGGCTTATGATGAATCGATGAACAAGCTTCATAGTTGTGACATCACTTATCCCGACAGTAAAGATTATTGGAGATATACTATCTACCAAGACCGCGCATTTGGCACATTTTACACGATTCTCGGTACAACACTACACGAAATCAACATCCAGACAGGGAAAACCACGCCTAAAACCCATATTAACAATTTCTTTAGCCAGAAAATAATAATCTACAAAGGAAGCTTATATTCCTTAAAAAAGAGAACGGAATCCTTCACTTCAGAAATTCCTTTTATCGAAAAAACCAATTTGAAGTAAAACAAACTTTTATGAAAACGCCATCGCTTATATTCATCCTATTTGTCCCATTAGCCCTATTCGTCCTATCCGCTATTAGTGCTTCCGCTCAAGAAAACATCGCGTTTAAAGTCGAACTCCCAGAAGCAACAATAACTGCTCAAAACATACCACACATTGCCTATAATAATAAGGTTGTCAGCATTAAGGATTTTGAAATCAACGACAAAGGAATTTATCTTCTCGCTCAACGTCGTCGTAACAACGCGATACTGCACCTGAATTTCGCTTGTGATACACTTAAAGAATTGAAAATCAGTCCGGCATATTACAACATCTTCAAAGATGTTTTCGGAGAGATGCATATCATTTCCAATGATGATGTATGGCAAATCGGGCATAAGACATTTATGGGTAAGATGTTAGATATGGAGCTATTGTATCATTACCCTCTGATGGAGTTTTATTCTGCGTTTTCAAATATTGCCTGTGCCACCGACAGCGTAATCGTTGGAGGGCGGTATTTTTATTACGATCAGGAGATATTTTACTATTATTTTAATATAGATGGCGACAGACAACCGCATGAATTTCACCATTGCGTGAACGAGGAGGGTCGCGACTATATTTATTTTGCAATCAAATATAAATGGGGACTTCCTCGACGCAGCGGTAATTTGTTCTGCAAACCCACTTATGACCCGATTTTTTCTTACGACAATAACCTTTATCTCTTCTCTTTTGATGAAGATAAAACATTCATTTACAATAATGTATGTGAATTTGTCTGTGAATATCCGCTCACTTTTCATAAATACCGCCATTGGAGCGGCGAAATGCAAGTCATCAAGAAATGGGGAAAAAAGGTGATTATGGATGCTGCAACCGGCAAGTTTTACACAATTTTTATCGACGACGGCATTACCACTTTGAAAAAAATCGACATCGAAAACGGAACAGCAGAAACCGTTGCAGTGTTTGGAGGTTTTCCCTTCATCGAAAACCTCCGAATCTACAACGGCAAAGCATATTTCCTTTACGCCAATGATGTCTCAAGAAACAAAAGACTATACGAAGTGGTAATAGAATAACTTAAATGTCTAATCTTCGTCTTCGAGCATGAAAATCTCTTCCACGCTTTTTCCGAACACCTGCGCCATTTTCAGTGCAAGCACAGTAGACGGAACGTATTTCCCTGATTCCACCGCGTTGATGGTCTGACGGCTCACTCCTATGCGTTTTGCAAGCTCTTCCTGCGTGATGTCGAGCTCGGCACGCGCTATTTTCAAACGGTTTTTCATTTTTCACCTCCTTTGTTAGCTCTATGCAACTCGATTCTGAATTTGATGATGAAAAGAATCAGAAAAATAAAGAAAATGGAATAAATCACATACAAATAAATACTTCCATAAATTGTCAAAGTAAAGATGATGAACAAGATAGTTGATGTGTAGGTTGCCCAAACCAGACTTTTCTCGCGGATGCTTTTCACAAATTCATCTTCTACTGTTTCTTTCGAAAAGCCAAGGAAAATCAATCCAATTGTAAGAATCGGCAAAAATATTGACAATGGAGAGCAGGTTGCCATGACAAAAAATCCTTTGGTTTCATCGCTGTGGAATATTTCAAAAACCCCGTCATAATAAATAGAAGGCATTTTTATTCTGCATTCATTGAACCAAATTGCATATACTATTGCAGCCAACAATGCGATAACTGTAATCGCCAATCCGACAGTCTTGAAGCTGTTCGGAAACAAATAGTTCTTTTTCATAGTTTTAAATTTTTAATGGTTTAACATTTAATTCGAATGGTTAACGCTGCAAAAGTAAAGAATATTTTACATATAGACAAAAAAATTTTACATTTTTTTCAAAAAAGATTGAAAATATCAGCAAAATCAGGTTAAAATTTTGTAATTTTGCGCACTCAAAATGGTGATTTTTAATGAAAAAAAGCTATATTTTTTCCTCTGGCGATTCTTTTGAAGCCGATTTGGACGACTTAAAACGTCTTTTGGCTGAAAATCAACAATATGTTGAGAACTATGAAGATGTTTTGAGTTCGCTTTACGACGATGACTACATCGCCCGTGGCAACGGCTTTTGCGACCGCAAATACAGCGATGATTTTGTTGAAAGTCAGCTGGAAAAATACCAAAAACGAGTTGAGGAACTTGAAAATTGGATAAAAACCGCTGTTATTTTTTCATGAATTTCATCGTCGCATTGCCGATGGTGATGAAATAAATGCCTTTTGGCAGATTTGAAAAATCAATTTGTTGCGATTCTGATTCAATCGTGCCTTTCATCAGGATATGACCTGTTACGTCGATGATTCGATATTCGGTTGGATATTGATAATCACCAAAAACATAGTTTTCGTCCAATCCATAGGTTTTTGTAACCAGTTGGACATCATGAACTAACGTTTCGCGGTCGGCCACTGTCAGCGTGAAAGTTTTTGGGCGATATCCCTCGCAAGAAAATGTCACATCGTAGGTGCCGCCTTTGATGGGTCGATGGTAGTCGCCTGCGGGCAAGTGGCTGCTGACCTCCGAGCCGTGATGGTCGTGACCTTCAATGAAGACTGTCGCTTCCAAAGGTTCGCCTGTAATTGAGTCGGTGACGGTGCCGTGAATTCCGAAAAGGCTCTGCTCCATGTAACACAGCATACTCTCGTGGTTATAAGTCCAGTACATCGGCATCTGCGATGGGTCGGGAGTGTGTGAGAACGAACACTCGATAGTCACCTCGCGGCACTGGGCATAATAGTTCATGTAGTCTTGTCTGCTGCCATAGATAGGAAACCACACATAACCGTTGACGATCCCGTTGTTGTAGTCGCTCATATATACCGGGTCGTGTTGGTGGGTCAAGTCGGCGTATTCGTGACACACCAGCTGCCACCATGCATCGTCGGGGTGATGCGGCTGGTAGGTGTCCCAAGGATAGTTCATCACCTCGGCACCGCCATGATAGTTGGCAGCCATCGTAAAAGGATATTGCTCAGCCAGCTCCATCATCCAAAGAGTTTCAGGTTGGTATTCATAGCCATCGGGATGCGGACCATTATCGAAATCCGGATAGTTGCGGTTCAGGTCAACATCGTTGGCGTTGCGGCGTCTGGCGCCACTCACGGTGTTGTTTCCACCATAATAAGTTCCATCTGGATTGGTACAAGGTGAAATGAAGATGTCGAGATTCTCTATCAGATTCAGAATTCGCGGGTCGTCGCTGGTGCAAAACTCATCAATAAGCCGAAGCATCAGCATCATGCCAGTCAGCTCGTCGCCGTGCATGGTGGAGGTGTAAAGAAACTTCGGTTTGCCGTCAGGCTCGCCGTTATTAATGCGGCAAAACATCAGCTTGCGTCCGCTTGCAAGAGTTCCCAGTTCCAAATAAGAGCATCTTTCGGGATAATCATTGGCATACTGCTGCATCATTTCCTGATAAGCATTGTAGGTCGGATAAGCGTCCCAGTCGTAGGCTTCGCGGTTGGAGCCGTCCCACATGGCATAATCCTGCTCCATTGAAGGAGGAGTGAGCAACGTAGGATGATAGCCTCTTGCCAAAAGTCGTTGATATTGCTCAGCGTTTGCGTAGCAAATCAGGTTTAGGCCATCCAGCCTGTCGATGGAGCAGAGGTGTGTAAGCTGAGCGGCCTCTTCGGGTTGTTGAATCCCGATGGAGAAATAATATTCCCCACGTGCAGCCATCAGAGCCTCAAGGTCGGATTGGGCTTCAGCACATCCGAATATCCAGACGAGAACCAGCGAGAACAGTATTCGTTTCATGACGTTTATTTGATAACAAATATCTTAGATGCATTATTGACCGTGATGAAATAAATACCCTTTGGCAATGATGAGACAGCAATCATATGATTTTCAGATGTGATTTCACCAATCATCAAGGTTTGTCCCATAATGTTTGTGATGCGATATTCCGATTGTAGAGACGCGCTATGGCACGTCTTTACAAATATGACATCATTGGTTGGATTAGGATAAATCACAAATCCGTTTTCATCCTCTATTTCTTCCACACCTAAATGATGTTGTTCATAGATTTCGTCGCAATCCTGGTCGCCGTTTTGGTATATCAGTTCACCATCTTGCCAGAAGCAGCGGATGTTTTCCACGCGATAGCCTTTGGACATCAGTTTTTCAGGGAAGAAGCTGGTGAGATGGCCTATTCCGCAGATGATGTCACCTGTAAAGATGTCGTCGGGGTCACTGATGCTAAGCATTTTATACTCCTGACTCTTGTATGTGACGGTTTGTGCCGCATCCACATGCACCGGAATGGTCTGCGTGCCCACCTTGATTTCCCATTCATCGCCTTCTTCAGCTCCAAAGTCATAAAGAGTTGTGAATTCGTTTAAAGTCTTGTTCCACCAATACACTTTGTTGTTTTCCTCATAAATATATTCATGAGTGGTGACATCATATTTTTCTTTGTCGTAAAGCGTGTTGATTCTCACCAAAATATGAATCGGTTTATCGTTGATGGTGGTGTCAGCGGCACATTCGAGATATTGATAGGTAACACTGCCATTGTCGTTGGTGATTTCATAATACCATTCGGTGCCTATCGGGAAGTTGTCATAAACCGGTTCCGCTTGGGTGATATTGATACGGTAATAGAAATTCAATTCATTGTCAATAAGCAACTTCGATGTGAATGTTGCTGTGATTTCCTGACCAATATGAATAGTGTCATTGCCCACGAGGAACCAATCGTCGTAGGGGTCTTGATCGTTGTCGAGATAATAGGTCCTGCCGTTGGACACGAAAGCAATTATGAGTCCTGGCAACGGAACGTATGAAGTATAT
>Ga0265301_10000676_pt1 | contig 47339 bp, 45 predicted proteins | sample AusTroGonzalo_MG_2_FD_193488 | JGI IMG/M metagenome (GOLD analysis project Ga0265301, IMG submission 193488) | Bovine rumen microbial communities from tropical cattle in Woodstock, Queensland, Australia - Gonzalo_04 | ecosystem: Host-associated > Mammals > Digestive system > Stomach > Rumen ...
GTATGCAATGACAATCCGTCCCCGTGGGGCGTCCAAGCCCATGCCAAGGGATTGCGCCGCGATAATCATCAGCGTCATTCGGATTTCAGAAAATAGTGATAACATAAACAATTTGCTAACCCTATATCATACGACAAAGGGTATCATAGCACGACCATATAGAATTTTTCAAGGTATTTATTTTTTAGGCCGATTTTCGCGGTTTTTATCGCGTGGGCGGATATGTGGGCGCGGAATATGTTCGATTTTATCTTTGACATTTGCCATTTGCGATTTCGCTTCGGCCAGGATGCGCTTGATATGTGCACGCAGCCAGCGTTCATAGATAAAGAACAACCCACCAACGCCGATTAATGGTAAAACATAGTAAATTATACGATATGCCAATAATGCACCGAATATTGCCGCCTTGTCCACCGTGTCGGGAACGGCGATTAAGAATATGCTTTCAAATACACCGATGCCGCCGGGAACCTGGCTGAATACGCCGGTATTTTGTGCGACAATGAATAATCCGATGTATGTTCCAAACGGAATAGCCCAAAATGGACGCAGACAACAATACAGCACTAACCCCGCCAACATACCGTCAACAATACCCAAAACCATTTGTAATAACGCCATTTTTGTTGTCGGAATATCAAAGTGTAATTGACCAATTTTGATGCTTTTTTTATGGAAAATGATAGTTGCAGCAAAATAGGCGATAATAGCACTTAAACACCCAATGAACAGGGCGTTAATTCCAACACTGGCACCAACCGACTGTTCAAAAAAGTCCGCCGGAATCAGAAAATAGCCAATAACGACAATCGCGGCGCAACCCAATGTATAGGTGATTCCCGAAATGGTCAGCATTTTTACAATATCACCACCGCGAATGCGCCAACGGGTGTAAAGCCGGTATCTAATTGCGCCACCGGAAACCACGGCGTGACCGGCATTATTACTTATTGCGAACCCCAGCATCCCGGCCAGCATCCATTTCCACCAAACGACCTTTTTCGCTTCGCCAACATAGTGTAACGCCAAAAAATCATATAAAGACAACGCAAAATACCCCGCAAGACATGCTATACACGCCATAATCAGGTTTGGAACCGGTATGCTTAACATTGTGTGTGCAATGTCATATAAACTGTAATTCCGCAATTGGTACCATAACATTCCAACCGCCAGAACGAAAAAGAACAAACCTGCATAACTTATCAGTTTCTTGAACAGGCGTTTTACTTTGATTGACATAATGCTCCTTTGAACAGAACATACAGATTAGCAACATAAAAAATAAAAATCAAATCTAAAAAAATTGCAATCCGCCACGGCACGTATATAATAAAGTAAAAATAACGAAATAAAGGGTATAAAAATGATGCGTCCTTCAATGCGTAAAAATGACCAAATGCGTCCGGTATCCATGGAAACTGGTGTGAATAAATGGGCCGAGGGTTCGTGCCTGATAAAGATTGGTGGAACAACGGTTTTGTGTACGGCTTCGGTCGATTTGAACCAGCCGCTGTGGAAAAGGTTGCAAAATAAAACAGGCGGATGGGTTACGGCGGAATATTCAATGTTACCACGCGCTAATGGCACGCGCAAGGGTCGCGATGCAATGTTGCGCGACAATCGCACGGCGGAAATTTCACGCCTGATTGGGCGCAGTCTGCGCAGTGTAGTTGACCTGGAAGCATTGGGTAAACACACAATTACAATCGATTGCGATGTGATTCAGGCGGACGGTGGCACGCGTTGTGCATCTATTACGGGCGGTTTTGTGGCGTTGTCGCTGGCGGTGCGCTGGCTGATTGAAAACGGTCGCATAAACGAAAATCCAATTCGTGATTATGTTGCGGCGGTTTCCGCGGGATTGTGGCAAAACGAATTGATACTGGATTTGGAATATGATGAGGATTGCGTCGCGGAAATGGATTCGAACTTTGTCGTGTCGGGCGACGGCAAATTTGTGGAAATCCAGGCAACCGGCGAATCACATCCATTTGACCGGGAACAGTTGTCGCAATTAATGGATATGGCATCCGCGGGGTGCAAAAAATTGATAGATTTACAGCACCAGGTTTTAGATTAAAAACACCGCCCAAATGGGCGGTGTTTTTATTGTGGTTTTAATTTACATCATTCCCGGCATACCGCCCGGCATTTGGTTTGCCGGCTTTTCTTCCGGAATTTCCGCCATAACGGCACCAGTCGTTAACATTACACCCGCCGTTGATGCCGCCGCCATAATTGCGGTTTTAACAACCTTGGCCGGGTCAATAATGCCCGATTTCATCATATCGACATATTCGCCGTTCTGGGCATCATAACCGAAATTATAGTCCTTGGCTTCCATAACTTTGCCAACAACGATTTCGCCAGACACACCGGCGTTGTCCGCAATCTGTGCGATTGGCGCGGTCAGCGCCCGGCGAACAATATCAATACCAACATTTTGGTCGGTATTTGCACCCTTTAATTTTTCCAACGCAGATGTTGCGCGAACCAGCGCGATTCCACCACCGGCAACAATACCGTCCGCAACCGCGGCACGTGTTGCCGCCAGGGCATCATCAACACGGTCTTTCTTTTCCTTGACTTCGACCTCGGTCATGCCACCAACCTTAATCACCGCGACACCACCGACCAGTTTGGCCAAACGTTCGGACAATTTTTCGCGTTCATAGTCACTGGTCGTGTTCGACAAAGCAACACGAATTTCATCGGCACGTGCAGCAATTGCGTTTTTATCGCCACCGCCATGCGCCAACAGAGTATTATCTTTGCTGACCACAACTTTCTTGGCGGAACCCAATACGTCCATGGTGATATTTTCAAATGTCATACCCATATCGTCCGAAACGACTGTCGCGCCGGTCACAACCGCGATATCGCGTAACATTTCCTTGCGACGATCGCCGAATCCCGGTGCCTTGACTGCGCAAACCTTTAACCCGCCACGCAGACGGTTCAAAACCAATGTCGCCAATGCTTCGGATTCAACATCTTCGGCAATAATCAATAATGGACGACCCGATTGTGCAATCGGTTCCAAAATCGGCAACAGCGCTTGCAGCCCAGTGATTTTCTTTTCGGAAACCAAGATTTGTGCGTTGTCCAATTCTGCCAACATCTTTTCACTGTTGGTAACGAAATAGGGCGACATGAAACCCTGGTCAAATTGCATACCTTCGACTACATCGATTTCGGTTTCTAATCCCTTGGCTTCTTCAACGGTGATCACGCCCTCGCGACCAACTTTTTCCATCGCATCGGCGATTTTTTTACCAATGTCCGCGTCGTTGTTTGCGGAAATGGTTGCAACCTGGGCGATTTCTGCACTATCTTTGACCGGGCGCGCATGTTTATCAATGTCCGCAACGACCGCATCAACCGCCATATCAATTCCGCGTTTCACGTCCATCGGGTTCATGCCCGCAGCGATAACACGGCGACCTTCGTGAATGATCTTTTGTGCCAAAACGGTCGCGGTTGTTGTTCCGTCACCGGCATCGTCGCCGGCTTTTTTCGCGACTTCTTGGATCATACGTGCACCAATGTTTTCCATTGGGTCTTTAAGTGACACTGCTTTGGCCACGGTAACTCCGTCCTTGGTCGCGACCGGCGCGCCATAAGATTTTTCAATGATAACCGTGCGACCCTTGGGACCCATAGTGATTTTTACCGCGTTCGCCAATTTATCAACGCCCGCGGATAATTTATCTGTATCAAAAACAATATCTTTTGCCATAATTTATACCCCCATATTATTTCAAAATGCCCAAAATATCGGATTCTCGAATCAAAACATAGTCGGCACCGTCGATTTTAACTTCGTTTGCGGACGATGCCCATTTCGCGAATAATACCGTGTCGCCGGCTTTGACATTCATTGGAACGCGCACGCCGTTTTCAAAAATGCCGTCGCCGACCGCGATAACGGTTCCGCGCGATGGTTTTTCACGGGCGGTGTCCGGAATAATGATTCCGCCAGCCGTTTTTGTTTCTTCGTCAATTCTTTGTAGTAAAACATAGTTATTTAATGGTTTTAACATATCAATATGCCCCCTTGTGCTAACTTTAACGCAAATATAGTGCGTCAAAACACGATTTCAAGTGATGAATACGTGTGTAAAATGTCATAAAAAGAAACCGGTTGACAAAATATAAATATGTATTATATTATTACGGTAATAAGCAGCAAAAGGTGTAAATATGTTTTCGGATATTTTAAATGATAAAAGTGTATCCAGAGAAGATATCATGAAACTTGTCGGGGTCGTGGCATATACCCAGGACCAGATACAAGAATTGGCATATACCCCAAATCGTGGTCCGGGCGAAATGAAATCTATGTATCTGTTTCCGAAAAATGGCGATAATGATATCCGGGTTATAAAATCTGTATTAAGTAAATACGGCGTTAAAACTGATGTCGGTGTGTCTGCACATTATGGCAACAAGAAAGTTGTTCGTGTTAAAATAGAAAACGCCAAGCAAGACGATCAGTATCATTCATTTGGTAAACTATTGGTTTGGAATATATTGACCTTTGCGGGCAATCCAGTTGTGGTCCAGACCAAAGATGTTAATGTTCCGTTTAATGTCGCGGAAACAAATCAAAATCACAGATAATGTGTCATAATGTTGATAAAAAATCGGGCGCCCAACGGGCGCTTGATTTTTTTTGTGTTTTGTAATACATTGTTGCGGAACATCAAAGGGGAAAATAATGTATGATAAAAACAATGTATTTGCAAAAATAATTCGTGGCGAAATACCATCAAAAAAAGTTTATGAAAACGCATACGCGCTGTCTTTTTTGGATATTGATCCGGCGGCAACAATACATGCGCTGGTAATTCCACGTGGCGACTATGAAAATATGCTGGATTTTGCGGCAAATGCGTCCGATGACGAAAAATTAGGGTTCTTTGATTGTGTTAATAAAACCGCCGAAAAGTTGGGGGTTACCGATTGCAATATGTTCGCAAATACCGGCAATGGCGTTTATTTGCGTCAAAGTGTGCCTCATTTCCATATGCACATTGTTGCGGGTGAGAAAATCAAGGATATAACGACGCTGTAATGATTATAAATGTCCGTGTTATTCCGCGTGCGCGTGTGCAAAAGATTGTTGCCGATGGTGACAATCTGCGCGTCTATACCAATGCGGCACCGACCGACGGCGCGGCAAATGCGGCGGTGATAAAAATGCTGGCGACGCACTATGATGTGCCGAAATCGTGTATAAGAATTGTACGTGGTGAAACGTCACACGATAAAGTTATCGAAATTATAAAATAAAACCGCCAAAATGGCGGTTTTATTGATTGTTGATATAATTTATGCCCTTGATAATATCATCGGGGGAGTTTTCGACAATAACATTGTATTCGTCGGCATCCTCTATAAATGCCTGGTGCTTCATTTCCAAAACAAGCGCATACAACGGATCCCAAAAACCGGATGTATTTAGGAAAAACAGTGTCTTGTGCGTTTCCCCGATTTGTTGCATGGTCAAAATATCGGTTGCCTCGTTTAATGTCCCAATACCCCCCGGCATAATTATGAAGGCGTCGGATAATTCAAACATTTTTTGTTTTCGTTCGTTAACACCACGAACTATTTTGACATCTATTTTTTCGTGGGCGGGTTCCTGCTTGGCAACGACGTGTTCGGTTGAAATGCCAATTACGCGTGCACCGTTGTTCAGTGCGGCACTGGCCACCGTGCCCATTAAACCAACATCGCCACCACCAAATACCATATTCAAACCGTTTTTTGCAATCAATTCCCCCATAATGCCGGCGTCGCGGGCAAAAGCGGGGTTTAATCCGAATTCGTGACCACAATATACGGCAACGGTTTTGATTTTGTGTTTCATTCTTTTTCCCTTTATTTTTCATAATTATATCATAAAATGGTCATACTATGAATCAGAATTTTATTGATTTTATGCGGGAATTCTATGGGAAAAAAATGGCCGTCGGGGTCAGTGGCGGCGTTGATTCCGTGGCATTATTGCATTGGTTAAATGAAATTGGTGCGGATATTGTGTGTCTGCATGTCAATCATGGGCTGCGTACCGCTGCGGACACGGAATCTGAATATGTTCGCGATTTGTGCAAAAAGTTAAATGTTCCGTGTCACATTTTCCGTTGGACGGGTGAAAAGCCTGATTCTGGATTGGAAGCGGCGGCTCGTTCCGCGCGATATAAAATGATGACGGATTTTTGTCGTGATAATGGAATTGAATATTTGCTGACTGCGCACCAGGCTGACGACCAAATCGAAACATTTTTAATGAACCTGGGGCGGGGCAGCGGGGTTTACGGGCTGTCCGCGATGCAGCCGATTTCCGAACGTGATGGAATCAAGATAGTTCGACCGCTATTAAATGTTTCGCGTGATGAATTACGAAATTATTGCGATACGCGCGGCATTAAATATTTCACAGATGAAATGAACAGCGATGCGCGATACACCCGTGTAAAGATTCGACAAAATCGGCATTTGTTGCACGATAAATTGGGAATCAGCGACGAACGCATTTTATTGGCGATTAAAAACCTGAACCGTGCACGTGATGCGATTTCAAACGACATTGATAAATTGGTGGCGGACGTAATGGGAAATGGATTTGCGATGTTTCGTGATTCTTTTCTATTTGACCTGGCCCACGACATTAGATTAAAGTTTATCGGAACATTGATTCAAAAAATCGGGGGGGACGATTATCAGCCTCGCTTGAAATCGTTGCAAATGGCACTAGATAAATTGCACGGTGATTGTAAATTCACACTGGGGCATTGCACATTACGACGATTGGGGGCGCGCATTTTGATTGTTCCCGAAGGTGCAAAAACAACATTCAGGATTCGACATGGCAAAAATAGACAAGTTAAAAAATAAAATTAAGCACGATAAATCATCTTGGATTTTGGCGATACCGCTTTTCATCATCTTGGGACTTGGTGTGTTGGCTTTTGGTGTGCGTGATGATGTATCGTTGCCATCTGGTGAAAATGTGGCGGCAAATGCGCGTCCGGTTGAATTATCTTTTTCGGATGTTCTGCGTCGTGCGGACGAAATCAAGACAATGAATATTCACGGATCTGATGCGACGGGGACATTGGATGACGGGACAAAGTACACCGCGACAATTGCGTATGATCCGGAATTGCTGACTAAAATTGCGGAATCAGGCGCGACGATTTCCATTGATTCGTCCAGGTCGTTTTTTGAGCGTGCGGGTTTTTGGGTGCCGATTTTATTGTGGATTGTATTTTTCTGGTTTATATTCCGTGGACCGCGTGGCGGAATTACGCGCAGTATCGCGGGTCAAAATCCGACAAAAATTATGACGGGCAATCCGAAAAAAACAACATTCAAAGATGTTGCCGGCATCGATGCAGAAAAACAAGAATTAATGGAAATTGTTGATTTTCTTAAAAATAAAGAAAAGTTCAAATCGTTGGGCGCGCGTGTGCCGCGTGGTGTATTGTTGTCGGGCGAACCGGGTACCGGTAAAACATTATTGGCGCGGGCGATTGCGGGCGAAGCAAATGTTCCGTTCTTTGCCGCATCCGGCAGTGATTTTTCCGGAATCATCGTTGGGTTGGGCGTTGCAAAAATCAAAGAAATGTTTGAAATGGCAAAGCGCAACGCACCGTGCATTTTGTTTATTGATGAAATCGATGCAATCGGGCAAAAGCGCAGCACACAAATCCATAACGACCAGGACCGCGAACAAACATTGAACCAGTTGCTGATTGAAATGGATGGTTTCGCGAACGATACGGGCATAATTGTTCTGGGCGCGACAAACCGGGTTGATATGTTGGATCCGGCGCTGTTGCGTCCCGGTCGCTTTGACAGACAGGTCTATATTGAATTGCCGGACTTATCGGGTCGTCGCGAAATTTTGAACCTTTATGCCAATCGGGTAAAATTGGCATCAAATGTTGATTTAATGGATGTTGCGCGCGGAACAACGGGCTTTTCGGGTGCGGATTTGGAAAATCTGCTGAACGAAGCCGCATTGCACGCGGTGCGTGTTGGACACAAAGAGATTACTAATGAAGATATGGACGAAGCACGCGATAAAATTATGATGGGCCCGCGCAAAGTGCGCAAGATTCGTGATGCAGATAAAAAATTGACCGCGTATCACGAGGCCGGTCATGCATTCGTCGGTCAACACTATGCCGACATTGTTGACCCGATACACAAGGCGACAATTATCCCGCGTGGTCGCGCATTGGGCATGGTGCAACATTTGCCGATTGATGACAAAGTTTCCATGACCATATCCGAAGTTCGCGCACAATTGTCGGTGTCGTTGGCGGGGCGTGCCGCCGAAGAAATATTCTTTGGCGCGGATAAAATAACGACCGGCGCCGAAAGCGACATTGCCGGTGCGACTCGTTTGGTGCGGTACGCGATAACTACGGCGGGTTTGTCGGACAAACTGGGTATGGTTGCGATTAATCAGTCTGCACCGTGGGCGGGGCGGGGTGCGTTGGAAAACGCGTCCGAAAAGACCGCCGAATTGGTTGATTCTGAAATTCGCAAATGGATGAATGCCGCGCACGCAGACGCAAAGCGCATATTGTCGCAAAATCGTGCGATTGTGGAACGACTGGCAAACGAATTGCTGAACCGTGAAACATTGACTGGTGATGAAATTCGTGACATTATTATGGGGAAAAAGATTGCGACAAAACGCAAGTCGTCAACAACAAAAGCACGAAAGAAGACAACAAAAAAATAGAAAATCGGCATTTTCAAATGCCGATTTTTTTTATTACATTTGTATAAACCAGTTCTTGTTCTTGGTCAACTGATCGATGCCACCGTCCAGTGTTTTACGGTATTCGATAAACTTCTTTTTGTCCGCATCGCCCAGGTTATTTATCGCCGGCAATTTAACCGTCAACGGATTTACATGCGTGCCGTTTTTAATAACCTCGTAATGCAAATGTGGCCCGGTTGAAAGCCCCGTCGAACCAACATATCCAATCGTTTGCCCTTGGCGTACAGTGGTGCCGACATTAACCCCCTTGGCAAATTTAGACATGTGTGCGTACAGGGTTTCAAATGTGCCGTTGTGGCGAATTTTGACATAATTACCATGTCCGCGATTAAATCCGCGCGCAACAACGCGACCCGCACCCGCCGCCGGAATCGGCGTTCCGGTTGATGCACGGAAATCAACCCCTTTGTGTGCGCGGGTGAATCCCAACACGGGGTGTTTGCGGCTGGTGGAAAAATTACTTGTAACCTTGGCATTATTAATCGGGGTGCGTTTCAGCGATTTAATCGCGCCATTGCCGTTTTCGTCATAGTATCCCGTTGTGCCGTCCGATTTTTTAAACCGATACATTTTGACATTGCCACGCAGCGCTTCGAATTGCACCGCCAAGACATGGCCATTGTCAACCTTTTCGCCATCGGCAAAGTTTTCTTCGTAAAGTACAGAAAAATGTTGGCCCGCACGAACATCGCGTTCAAAGTCCATTTCAAATGCCAACAAATCAAACACATCAATCAAAATGCCCGCCGGTATGCCCGCACGAATTCCGGCCAGATAAAAACTGTCGCCGTTTTTGATTTCGCCCGATTTGTATACGGCGCGTGTGTCGCGTTCAACCTCTATGGTGTTGCAGTCCCAACCGCCGTTTTCGCCGCAGGTTAATTCAACCTGTTTCCACGGGGACGGAATAACAACTATCTTGGACACCGGGGATTGTTCGTCGGCGCGCACGAATTCGATTTTATCGCTGTCCGCGCGCAGAGTGGAAATGCCCGCGTTCTTTTTTAACATGTCTGCGATTGTGTTAACATCCGCATTATTTAACCCTTGGTCAATAAGGATTTTGCCCAATGTGTCGCCCGATGCGACCACAACAACCGTGCGGCATTCCGCCGGTTCATTGATTTTTATTCCACGGTCGCCATTCCACAATACAACCGTAAAAATTGCGACCAACGATAATACAATTGCCAACACCATCACCAATCGGGACAGTACGGACGGATTCATAATGTATTTTACTTTTTGCATGGCATCGATTATAATATTTTTATGGAAATAAATCAAGCATTCGCAATTTTAAGTTCGGCCAGTAACCCACACATCGCGCGCATAATAACCGAAAAGTTTGACAAAATGTCGCGTTTTATGGTCTGGCGCGTGGCGCGCAAATTGCGCCGCGGGGTACCCGTTGCCAAAATCGTACATGAAAAGTGGTTTTACGGTATTCCTTTTTATACAAATAAACATACCCTGGATCCGCGACCCGATACGGAAACATTGGTGGATTCTGTACTGGGCGATTGGCGCGGTGCGCGTAATTTGCGGGTGCTGGATTTGGGAACGGGAACGGGGTGTGTTGCAATCGCAATTATCGCAAATATTCCCGGCGCATCGGGGGTTGGAATTGATATTTCACGGCGTGCGTTACGGGTGGCGCGGAAAAATGCTTGCGATATGGGACTTTGTGATGAATTTGAACTGATGCGTGGGAAATTTAGTCGCGCAAATCTGGGAAAAGAACGTTTTGATGTGATTGTTTCTAATCCGCCATATATTGCGCGTGGCGATGAACGCGTGAACGCGGGTGCGCGGTTTGACCCGGCGGTTGCGCTGTACGCAAAAAATAATGGATTGGCGGCGTATGAACAAATCGCAAAAAACGCGCATTTGTGGATTAAAAAAAATGGTCGCGTCTATGTGGAAATAGGGGTGGGTATGTCGCGCGCGGTTCGTTCAGTTTTTACGCATACGGGTTGGAAATTTGTTCGTGCCGATAAAGATCTGGGCGGTAAAATTCGGGTGCTGGTTTTCAGTATGTAAAGTCCAATTCCATAACCGGAATGGTGTCATGGCGGGCATTTTTTATGATTTTTATGTCGCTTTCGCTAACCCATTGTCTTGACAGAAAATTTGGAACAATTGCATCGTTTTCAACAATGTAATGTGTTTGTGGCAAACGCGGCAATGTGTTCAGGTTTAGTGAGTGTGTAAGCGGTGTGTCGTTAAAATGTCGCGTCCAATCGTCATGATCCAGTACACCGGCGATAGTTATCCACTTTTTGACATCAATTTCGCCATGTTTTTGTATAACCAGGCCAGCAATCATCGCCCCACCTGAATACCCGATTAAGATAACCGGGCGCGTCCCCGCAATCGATTTTATCGCGCCCGTGACACTGTCAACCATAGCATGCGAAAAACGTCCATCGGTCCAATCGGAAACATTACATTTTTCGTCCATGATAAATTGGCATGGTCGGGCGATATACGCAACATTTGGCGAATTGTCCGCCGCCGCCATATCGCGCATAAATCGCGAATGCGGGGTTGGGTCGGTCGTTGCACGTCCCCGTGAATCAAACGAATGGCCATCGCCCTCGATATAAATATGCACGGGTGCGGTTTTGTTGGTTATTTTCTGAATTGTCGCAACGGAATAGAGCGCCGTATTCGCCGGTTTTACAACGGTCATATCATCGCGTGCGCCGAAACATACACACCCCGCAACTAATAAAGAAATCAGAATCATCCGCCACATAATATGCAATTTTATAATGTGTCACGGAAAAATAAAAGAATTTTTATGGTGCGCTCATTCATTCCCCTTGATGAACACTAATAAAAATCAAAAAAGCCCCATCTGTCGATTTTTTAAGATTTTTCCAATTGTTCATCTGCGTATTCACCATGCGCTGCGTTCTGGCGTATCCTTCTGGGCTTGCATAACATAAATTAAAAACCACCCAAGCGGGTGGTTGTGAATTTATGGCGCGCCCATTCATTCCCCTTGATGAACACTAATAAAAATCAAAAAAATCTCCATCTGTCGATTTTTTAAGATTTTTCTAATTGTTCATCTGCGTATTGGTCATGTGCACCTTGCGGTGCTCTGACCGATCCTTCTGGGCGACACACAACAAATTTTAATAAAAATACCACCGCTTTGGGTGGTATTTTTGTTAAATCGTGGCGCGCCCAGAAGGATTCGAACCCTCAACCTTTTGATCCGTAGTCAAATGCTCTATCCAATTGAGCCATGGGCGCAACGGTCATATATTCTATATCAAAATATCGTGATTGCAAGAAAAATTATTAAAACCCAAGGTGTATACCCGCGTTGGTAACCAGGTTGCCGTTGGATTTAGCCTCGGATGTGGTTAAATAGCGCAATCCCAAATCGACATATAATCCCGAAATAATATTCAAACTGACCCCCGCCATTGCGCCGTATGTAAACACATTGTGGCTTTCCGATTCCGCGGTGTACGGCTGTTTCATGGTCATTTCATATTTTGTTGTGCCGGCGCTTAGCCCCGCATAGATGTTCGAATTAAATCCGCGTGGGCGAAATTCCGCGATGACATTGCCCATATAGATATTGGATTTAGTGTCGTATTCATAGTTGATGCCGTCAATGGTGTCCTTGAACGTGTAATCCGATTTTCCGTATTCGAATTCGTTGCGCATGGAAATATAATCAGTCAATCCGTATCGGACACCGGCGGTCAATGTCCACATTGTGTTATACGCGGTTGATGCGTGGTTGCCGCGATTTTGAATACCGCTGGTGATACCAGTTGAAAAATAGGGCGTTAATGCGTGGGCGGGCGCAATCGCGCAAAAAGCCAATATTGCAAAGATTAAGAATTTTCTCATTTTTTACACCATTGATTCCAGTCGCGCGATGCGCTTTTCCGTTGATGGATGTGTTGAAAACACATCGTCCATAAATCCAACCGCGCCGGGTTCTGCAATACACGCAAACGCCATAGATTTCATACTGTCCAGCGATTTTGTGCGACTATTACCGCTTATTTTGCGTAACGCGTTCGCCAGTCCAATCGGATTACGCGTAATGTGTGCGCCCGTTGCATCGGCGGCATATTCGCGATTGCGGGACACTGCCAATCGTAACAGCGGGGTAATAACCAGGTTAAAAACCATAAATGCCAACCAAACCATCAATAATACCGCGGTTGATTTATTGTCGTCGTTGTCACGCGAACCGCCGCCAAAAATCGCGACACGATAAATCAAATCGGCGGCAAATGCTGTTACACCAATTCCAGTAATAATCAGCATATCCAACCGTATATCACGATTCCCAATATGCGCACATTCGTGGGCAATTACCCCCTCTAATTCCAGCGGGTCCAGTTTTTTTATGATTCCACGTGTCAATGCAACCGAGGCATCGCGCGGCCCGCGCCCCGTTGCAAACGCGTTTAAAGAGTCGTCATCAATGATATATACCCGCGGACATGGTAATCCGGCGGCCAATGCAACATTTTCAACGGCGTGAAAGACAGTGCGATATTGCGGGTCTGTGTCGTGAATTTCGTGTGCATTTGCGGCGGACAACATCATTGAATCACCAAATGCCCACGAAATCACCATCCATACCAAACATGCAATAAATGTCGGGATAGCCACATGGATTGTGGTGTTGATTGCATCGTTTAATGGTACAACACACCACGTAAATAAAAATATCAACGCGATAAATATTAACGGAAACAGCGCAACCAAAAAAGCGGTCTTGATATTATTATCGCGAATATGGTCATAAACAGTCTTTATTTTTGGCATGTGGGAACCCTTCTTGGACTATTATTAAACAATTCGTAAATAATGTCATTACTTTTTATGATGAAATCGCACGAAAAAGGAACCGTTATTTATTGCATGAAAATCGATGATATACGGTGTCAAAATGCTTTCGCGCGCCCATTGCGGAAATAATTGATGTAATACGCCACTGGCACCCGTAATGATATTTGCAGATTTTGCGCCGGATTGTGCCGCGGACATAATATCGCCCCAGGCTTCTTCGACCGTTTTATTATGCAAATCAATGGTGACATGTTCGGGGGTTGGTTGCGCGGGTACGGGAATGCGATGGGATAATTTCAATTGGGAACGGACCGCACGTTTTGTGGCGTTATCGTCGGGCGCGTATTCAATACCGACCATTTCCAAAATATCGTTATCTGATAATTGTTTCATATGATAATCATACAACATATATTTTATATTTCAATGGCAATAAAAACGCCCCGTTTGGGGCGTTAATTTGAATGTAAGTTCAGACGCGATTAAATGCTGTCCGCGTTGACCCAACGACCGTTCTTTAACAGACCCGGTGCCATACCTTCGCTGGAACGCAGGGCATCGATAACCGCGCGTGCCTTTGGTGCATCCAGATTTTCAATACGAACCTTATACATGTCGCCTTCGTGAACAACGGTTGCGTCACCATATGCGCGCATACGTGCCGCCAGTGCATTCGCGCTGTCTTCGGAATAGAACGCCGCAACCTGGACACTATAATCGCCGGTCGTTACAACCGGTGTAGTTTCCGCAGGTTGTGCTGCTGGTTCGGCAACCGGTGCCGGTTCCGACATACCAATTGTTGCATTTTTAACCGCAATAGATTCTTCGCCCATAACCTGAATCTGAACCTTGGCTGTGCCGTTCATACCGATACGTGCCGCAGCCGCCGGGGACAAGTCCATAATACGAGTATTTACAAATGGACCACGATTGTTTACACGAACAATGACCGATTGTCCATTATCCAAATTGGTTACGCGTGCGATTGTTGGTAATGGTAACGTTTTGCTGGTTGCGACCAATTGTGTAACATCGAATGTTTCGCCGTTACTGGTCTTGGTTCCGTTCAGTTCGGCCGGAACGATTCCAGCGACACCAGTTTGATTATATGTGAAATCTTCGGCGGGGATGTATTGCACATCTTCGACCTTGTACGCGTTACCAATGTAATAGCGCGGTGCAGGTGCCATCAAATATGTGTTATTCAATGATTGTGCTTCGGTTTCCGCCATCAATGTTTCTTCGCCAAAACCGTCGGCGCCGTATGATGCGGGTTCTTGGTTGCTGCCCGCGCATCCGGCCAATACAGCGGCCAACGCCGCCAATGAGATAAGTTTTTTCATATGGGACTCCTTACATTCTTATAAGATATATTTTATCACATAAGAAGCCCGGTTGCAACTTTATTTTATTACTTTATTTTTTTGTCGATAATATATGCAATCGGCAAATAGGCAAAACCATAACCACAAATCGCCACGCCCAGCATCCAAATAGACGTAATCGGCATAAACCATAAACCAAAGCCCAGTGCGACCGCCAACACGGTAAATGCGATAACCGCGCGGATTGTGCGACCGTCGGTTTTCCATAAACCACGTGTGCGACACGCGCGGCCCAGTAAATAATTTTTCAAATAACCACTGACCACAATACCAATTGGAATCGCCAAGTATCCAACAAATTTAAATAATGCGATATAGATAATCGATGCCACACCCAGCGAAATCATACTGGTGCGGACGGGGGTCTTGACATCCTGGGTCGCATAAAGGGTTTTGCTGTAAATCTGACTTATGAACATAGCGGGTAAAACAAATACCTGGATCATAATAGCGACCGCAACGGCGTGTGTTGATGCGGCGGTCCATGCGCCATATTGGAAAAGATACCGTATAATCGGTTCCGCCAACACAAACAACCCGACCAGGCAAGGAATTATAAGCATCATTCCACGCCGTAATGACGAATTTTGTTGGATATAGACACTGCGCATATTTTTATCGGCGATGGCATTTGAAATTGATGACATTAAAACAGTTCCCGCCGCCAATCCAATCATCGCGAAAGGCAATTGCACAATTCGGTCGCAATAATATAGCCAAGACACGGCGCCACTTTCAAAACTGGCGACTAATGTCCCCAAAATAATGGTAATTTGATAAAAACCGCTGCCGACAATGCTGATGCCAAAGCGCGCAAACATATCCTTTATTTTTTTATTCCACTTCGGAACAATTAACCGCAACCCAAAATGTTTGTGTCGAACGCGTAACCACAAAATACCAAATTGCAAAATACCAGATAAAACAACGGTTCCCGCCATGATGAACAGTGCGGTGTCATTGGCCCCAATATACATAGCGACCAGCAACGCACCAATCAGCATTATGTTCAGCATAACCGGCATAAATGCCGCCAGTAAAAATCGTGAAAACGCGTTCAAAACCGCGGATAAAAACGCCGCACCACAAACGAATATCACATAAACAAACATGATACGGGAAATGGTAACGGTTAATTGCATTTTGCCCGGGTCGGCATCAAATCCGGGTGCCAAAATCCAAATTACCAATGGCATAAATATTTCGAATACTATTGTTATGCCCAGTAATACAACCATTAACCAAGAAAATACGTTTTTAGCAAAATGTTCCTCTTTTTTTGAATCGGTATACATGGGAATAAATATTGCTGACAGTGCGCCTTCGCCCAACAAATCACGGAACAGGTTGGGTAATTTAAATGCCGCCAAGAATATGTCCGATAACCGTCCCGCGCCCAAAACGCGTGCGATTAACATATCGCGAACGAATCCAAAAATGCGACTGATGCCGGTCATGGCACCAACCCCGAAAATATGTTTGCCTAACTTCATAAGTTTTATTATACTAGCCTTTGTGATATAAAATCAAGACAGGAATAAACGGATATGAAAAAACTATTTTTGGTGTTTTGTGGGCTTGTAATATTGTCGGGTTGTGCATCGGACGAAAAAATTGTCGTGGACCAGCCGTTAACCGAACTTTATGACGAGGCTTATACCGCGTTTAACAAGAAAGATTATGATAAAGCCGCGGAAAAATTTACGATGGTGGAAACACAATATCCAACCAGTCCATACGCCGCGGACGCATTGATTATGGCGGCATATTCGCACTATATGGATGATGATTTTGCTGGTGCGTTGATGGTTACCGATCGGTTTATGCGTTTCCACCCGGGGCATACGGATGTGCCGTATGTGCTGTACCTGCGCGGCATGTGCTATTATCGCCAGGTTAGCGATGTTCGTCGTGAACCCGGTATGTCGGTTTATGCATTGAATCAATTTCAGCAATTAGTGGAAAGGTTCCCAAATTCCGAATATGCTAAAAACGCGAAAAATAAGATAGTTATTCTTAAAAACTATATCGCCGGTAAAATTATGTATGCGGCACGCAACGATATGGCTGTCCAAAATTGGCCCAGTGCGATTACTCGTTTTCAATCGATTGTGACCGATGCCCAGGAAACCGTCATGACACCCGAAGCATTATTCCGTTTGACCGAATGCTATACCGCAATCGGTTTGCCGGCCCAGTCCGCGGGTTACGCAGAAATGTTGCGCAAGAATTTCCCAGACAATGAATGGACCAAGAAGTTGAAATAATAAAAACCGCCCAATCGGGCGGTTCTTTTATCGATGATTTTGCACAAAATTATCAATTGGAATCGGCGCCGCTGGCGTTGGTTCGCGCTGACCACAATAATGATTGGATTGATTTTGATGGTATGGTTTGCGTGCGCCATCAAATTTTTCATAGTATATCTGACCGATACGCATATTTGGATAAACAATGGTGTAATTTTTGACCGTTATTTCCAGTGTCCAATTACCACAAAAACCGTCATCACCGCGTCCCGCCGTTTCGTGTACAGATATAAAATTGCGTCCAACCGACGATTTTCCGTCAATATATGGGAACAAATTATATGTTTCGGTGTATTCCACTGTATTGCCCAGATATCCGAACATTGGCGATAACATTAAACCGTTTTTAGGTATGCGAATTGTTACCGTTTCGCGATTTGCGTCTTTGCACGGGTCAATCGGGCGTATCAGGTTTTCGCCACGCATATATTTATTAAATGCAGCGGTATTTTCGAACCAATCCGCCAATTTATACATTCTATTGTCATCATATTCGATGGCTGGTTTCATACCGTACGGAATAGTGTTTTTGTAAACCTTCAATGTATCCCCCAGGTGCAAATCATAACTGTTCGACCCCAAGCATTCTTCGAAAAACGGTTCGATTATAATATTTGGACACCCATTTGGATTGCGTGGATTAAGCAATTTCATCTGACGTTTAATTTCAGGTCCGGTAAGTTGCATTTTGATACCTTTTTATAATGTTTTCGTGCCGATTTTGGCATATATTATCAGATTTGCAATATTTTTATTCACATTTGAATTTAGTGTGCTAACCTGGATACCATGGCAGATAAGACTTATGCTGGTTTTATAGCGATAATCGGCCCAACAAACGCGGGCAAAAGCACCCTGATAAATCAAATTATGGGGCGCAAGGTGTCAATCGTGTCACACAAGGTTCAAACGACTCGAACACGCCTGCGTGCCGTTAAAATGGTGGGTGCGCGGCAATTAATATTTGTCGATACGCCGGGTGTGTTCAAGCCAAAGCGCCGGCTGGACCGCGCGATGGTTGGCGCGGCAATGGACGCGACGACGGATGCGGACGCGATTTTGTTGTTGGTTGATGCAACGCACGGAATTACGGACACAATTCGTGATTTGGTGGAACGCGTACGTGACCACGAAAACCTTTTTGTGGCACTGAACAAGGTTGATGCGGTTAAAAAGCCGGATTTGTTGCCGATTGTTGCGGAATTGTCGCGCATGGCGGATTTTCGTGAAATATTTATGATTTCCGCGCTTAAAAACGACGGAATTAAGTCGATGCTGGATGCGTTGGCGGCGGTTATGCCGGAATCCCCATATCTGTTTGATGCGGCGGATGCAACGGACGTGCCGGATTTGCTGTATTTGTCTGAATTGACACGCGAAAAGATTTATAAGTATGTCCATGCCGAATTGCCATATCACATAAATGTTGTGACGGAACGGGTCGAAACCGCGGACGACGGTGTATTGGAAATATATCAAAAGATTGTCGTTGAAAGCGACGCACATAAAAAGATTGTAATTGGTCGGGGCGGGGCACAATTAAAGCAAATTGGAACGGCCGCACGCCATGATATTCAGGATCAATGGGGTGTGAACGCGCGCCTGCATTTATTTGTGCGGGTGGAACCAAACTGGGAAAATGTGGCGGAAAATTACACCGACCAAGGGTTAGAATTTAAATAAAAAGGGTAAAAGCAAGATGAAAACAAAAACATTAACGAAAATTTTATTGGCTTCAATGCTGTGCGCGCCGGCGTGTGCGGTGGAACACGGTGTTGTTATTTACAAAGATAAATCACAATCGGAAAATGCATTATATGTGAATTTAATCAAGAAAGATAAATCACAACAAAAACCGTTGCATAACCAATCGCACGAAGTTTTTGATGCTGACAGAAAATTATTCTTTGCCGATGACGATGAATCGTTCAATCATGTTTGGGCGGGCGATACGATTTCTTTCCGTAATGGATCGCACAAAACATACCTGGATATGGATAAAAAACATCGTGTCCGTTACATAAATGGCATGCGTGAAGAAGATATGTTGAATTTTGTTATGCCAGCATCCAAAAAACAAAGATAATGTTACACACATCAGACTTTGATTTTGAATTACCAACTGAATTGATTGCATCGCACCCGCTAAGCCGGCGCGATGCGTCACGTATGTTGGTGGTGGAACCGAATCAAGTTCCCCTCCTGTGGAGGGGTGCCCGCAGGGCGGGGTGGGGCAAGAAAGATATTTGTTTGGATTTGCCAGTAAATATGAGGTTAAAGGCAAAAGCCGCTGAATTGCGCAAATCGGGTAGTTTGCCCGAGGCATTATTGTGGAAAGAAATTAGTGGTAAAAAGATAAACGGTTTTGATTTTGATAGACAGCACGTTATTGGCAATTACATTGTTGACTTTTTTTGTCCTCAACTGGGATTTGTTATCGAGATAGATGACAAATCGCATGATATGAAAGAAAATTATGATACGAAAAGAGACAACTATTTAAAGGGATTGGGGTTGTATGTAATGCATATACCAGCATCCGATGTATTAAAAAATCCACAGGTTGTGGCCCAATGGATAAAAAATACCACTTTGGAAATCCCCACCCCGGCACTACGTGCCACCCCTCCGGCGGAGGGGAACTCTTGTCTGTCGGATGATTTTGGAAATCCCCACCCCGGCACTACGTGCCACCCCTCCAACGGAGGGGAACCAGGGGGACTCACATTGTCCGACAAACACATTCGCGATTTTGTGGACTATATTGAACCCGGCGATGTGGTTGTGTTTAATAATTCGCGCGTTATTCCCGCACGATTTAATGCCACCGATGGCAATGGAAATATTTACGAAATCACATTACACACCGCAACGGGTGACGCTAAAACGTGGTGGGGACTGTGCAAGAAGTTTAATAAAATCGCAATTGGTGACACGTTAACGATGGATGATGGCACGAAAATAGAAATCGTGGCACATGACGACGAAAGCGGACTGAAAGTAACTTTCCATTGTGAAGATGTTTTTGCTGTTTTGAATGCAGTTGGAAAAATGCCATTGCCGCCATATATGAAACGTGACGAAGAACTGTCCGATCGTGAACGTTATCAAACGGTCTATGCCGATCCGATTGGTTCGATGGCGGCGCCGACGGCGGGGTTGCACTTTACCGACGAATTAATGCGCGAAATAGAAGCGCGTGGTGCGAAAATCGTAAAAATTACATTGCACGTTGGTGCGGGGACATGGATGCCGGTTAAAACCGAAGATTTATCACAACACAAAATGCACAGCGAATGGTGTTGCATCACACCCGAACAAGCCAACATAATTAATAACGCAAAACGTGTAATTTCGGTTGGAACAACATCCATGCGGACTTTGGAAACTGCGGCAATAGAAAACCGTAAATTGCCGGCTGATAAGCAAAACAAAAGAATTATTCCAATTTGTTGTACAACCGATATATTTATAACGCCCGGATATGAATTTGGTGCGGTGGATGTCTTGCTTACGAATTTTCATTTGCCGAAAAGCACACTGTTTATGTTGGTTTCCGCGTTCGCCGGTCTTGATGAAATGAAGGCGGCATATCGACATGCGGTTGCGGAAAAATATCGGTTTTTTAGTTATGGCGACTGTTGTTTATTGTTTAAAAAGGATGCATAAATGTCATTGAAATTTGATTTGATTGCAACGGATGGAAATGCACGACGTGGCCGCGTTCATACGGCGCACGGAGATTTTGAAACGCCGGCTTTTATGGCGGTTGGAACTGCCGCCACGGTCAAGGCTTTGACCATGGACATGGTGCGCGACACGGGAACCCAGGTTATTTTGGGCAACACATATCATTTGATGATGCGTCCGGGTGGTGATTTGGTGGAACAGATGGGCGGCCTGCACAAATTTGGTGGTTGGCACGGCCCAATTCTGACCGATTCCGGCGGTTTTCAGGTTATGTCGCTGTCGAATCTTGTTAAAATGAAGGAAGAGGGCGTAGAATTCACATCGCACATTGACGGTGGCGTGAAACACTTCTTGCGTCCCGAAGATTCAGTACATATTCAGCATCAGCTGGATTCTAATATTACAATGGCGTTGGATGAATGCCTGCATTTGCCGACAACGCGTGAACGATCGGAAAAGAATGTCGATATGGTTACACGTTGGGCAAAGCGTTCGCGCGATGCTTTTATCGATCGCGATGGTTATGGAATATTTGGCATTGTCCAGGGGGCCGATTATCCAGATTTACGCGAAAAGTCCGCAAAACAATTAACCGAAATAGGGTTTGATGGGTATGCAATCGGCGGTTTGGCGGTGGGCGAACCACAACAGACAATGTTCGATATGATTGCGATAACGACACCACATTTGCCGGCGGACAAGCCCCGATATTTAATGGGTGTTGGAACCCCGCTGGACATTTTGGGCGCGGTTGAACGTGGGGTTGATATGTTTGACTGTGTAATGCCAACACGTGCCGGTCGCACCGCCCAGGCATTTACACGCCATGGCACAATGAATATGAAAAATGCAAAATTCCGCGACGATACGGCACCACTGGATGATAAATGTGAATGCCCGGCGTGCAAATTAAGTCGCGCATATATTCATCACTTGGTAAAGTGTAATGAAATACTGGGTGCAATGTTGCTAAGCCAGCATAACCTGTGGTTTTACCAGGACTTAATGCGTGATATTCGCAATAGTATCGAAAACGGAACATTTGCAGAATTTAAAGCGGAATTTATTAAAAATTATACAGGAGATAATAAATAATGGACGGAAACAGACCTAATTTAACTTTAAATATGGACGATAAAATTTATTTGGCGGTGTCAAAGCATGATACAGATAAATTGTCGTTTGTTTACACGTTGGCATGTCTGAAAACCGACAAAATATCCAATACATACAATATGGCGGCCACACGTGAAATAAATACGTTCAGAAACCGGGAGTTTGCAAAATTGTACCATGATACGATCGAACAGATTATCGAAGTCAATGCAAATACCCCGAATTACGATATGTTTTTCAGTTATAATGACAAACTGATAGAAAAATTTATGGAACACACAAAATAAATCACTTGAAATACATTTGCCAATTTTAATATCATGTCGCCAAAGGGGGATAAAAATGGCCACAAAGAAAGAAATAGAAGTAATAGACATGGGTGGCGCAAAAACCGTCGCCAAAAAGAAATCTTTTATAAACCGCGTAAAAATTACGTTTGCGATTATTTCGGTTATTTGGCTTTCGTTGGTTGTGTGGTTTCCGTTGCATGTCAAAAATAAATATGCAACTTCGATAAAGCAATCGACGGTTGTGGCAATTTTCTATGATTTACAACGCAATATCGCCGACCAGTATGACAAGATGTTACAGGGAATAAAAAAATCTATCAACCTGGAAAAACCAATTGGCCAGGTTATAGACAAGGTTAAAATGGCGGAAAACCAGGTTGATAAAGTGACTGACACCACCGCCAAGGCGACCGAGGCAACCGGTAAAGCCAAAGATACCACATCGGGTGTGCGTGCGCTGGGCAATTTGGCGGGGAAATTTGGTGTAAAAACATCCGGTGTTGATAAAGCAATGGACAAGGTTGATAACACCATCGGCAAAGCGGACAAAGCCATTGCCAAGGTTGACGATACCGCAAAATTGGTGAACCAAAAATTAGAGGGGGTCGAAAAAGAATTGACCAAGGTTGCGACTGCAGAAGTTGACAAAGTCATTGACGAAGCAATTAAGAAAAACCTTGATTCCGCCGCGGCTATGTTAATTACGAAATATGATATTAAACATGTGTATCCGTGGAATCCATCATCGTGGCCAACCGCCCGGAAAATCTATGCTGAATTGGTAAAGTCGGACATGGATTTTGTACACACAATTATTAAAACCGTGGACAAGTATTTCGGATATGTCATGTGGGTATATTTGATTGCGATGTGGGGCTTTGGGCTTTATATCTGGCTGACTGTGCGTAAGTATGTTCGTGGGTTAATCGCACCGTTCATCGTGTGCCCGCGTTGTGGTCACACATTTGCGGACAAACGCACGGCGGTAAGCTTGTTAAAGGTTCTGCAACCGTGGAAATGGATTTAATCCAGAAATTATGGAACCGCCACCCCGGCGGTTCTTTTTTATAAAAAACGCTTGCAAAGTGAAAAAAGTTATGTCAGAATACCCCACGCAGTGCGAGCGTAGCTCAGTTGGCTAGAGCGCAACCTTGCCAAGGTTGAGGTCGAGGGTTCGAGCCCCTTTGCTCGCACCAAAGTTAAAGGTGTATGGAAAGTATTGCTTCGCAAAGGGGCGAGAACCCGAAGGGTTGCGAGGCGAGGAGGCGAAAGCCGACGAAGTACTTTGCTCGCACCAAAGTTTAAAAAGGTCACGACACATGAAATTGATTAAACGCATTTTTAATTAAACTGTGCGACCAATGTAATACGGCGGACGCACATCTTGTGCGTCCGTTTTTTGTAAATAGAAAAAAACAGGGAAAAACAAATGTCAGAAAATACGACTATATCAACAAATGAATTAACCGCGCGCCTGCAAAAGGCGGAAAATATTCGCATCCGCGATGGTGTTACATGGAAAGATACATTCGACCGTACCCATAAAATTGTTGATGCACGCGAATTGCCGGATGGAACCGCGGTTAAATTGTGTGGTCGTGTTACGGCATTGCGCTGGCTGGGAAAATTGATGTTCGGGCGTATTTATGATATCGAGGGCGAAATTCAATTTTCCATGTCGCGTGAGGAAATTGGTGAAGAAGACTATAAGTTTATGAAGTCAAATGTCGATATGGGTGATTTTATTGGCATCACCGGCGAATTGTATCACACGACGGCGGGCGAATTGACCGTTCGTGTGTCGCACTATGACATTTTGGCCAAGGCGTTGCGTCCGTTGCCGGAAAAGTTCCATGGGCTGACCGATACCGAGGCGCGCTATCGTCAACGTTATTTGGACGCTATTGCGAATCCTGAATCGCGTGCGGTATTGTTTGGTCGTTTTAAAATGACCCAGGAATGGCGGCAATTTATGATTGATAACGGATTCTTGGAAATCGAAACACCAGTTTTGCAAAATGTTGCGTCCGGTGCAGCTGCGCGTCCGTTCACCACGCACCACAATGCGCTGGATACGGATTTTCAGTTGCGTATTTCCCCGGAATTGTTCCTTAAAATGGCGATTGGTGCGGGTTTTGACCGCGTGTTCGAAGTGGCCAAGGATTTCCGTAACGAAGGTATGGATGCCATGCATTTACAGGAATTCACAATGGTTGAATGGTATGCGGCGTACTGGGATTACAAGAAAAATATTGATTTTACTTGGCGCTTGATTCAACACCTGATCAAGACAATGCGCGGTACATTGCAAATTTCGTACCAGGGTACCGAACTGGACTTTTCAAAGTATGAAATGATGGATTATACCGCAAAAATGAATGAATTGTTCGGATGTAATATCTTGGACTTTGACGATGTTGATGCGCTGAAAAAGCGTTTGGTTGATTCCAAGATGTTTCCCGCCGAAGATTTGACGGAATTGAAATCAATACCGACGTTGGTCGATTGGGTGTACAAGCGTAAGATTCGTGACAGTATTATTAAGCCGACATTCCTGTATAACTATCCAACATATATGGTACCATTGGCGCGTCATAGTGATGCGGACGATCGTTGTCTGGATATGTTCCAGTTGCTGGTGTGTGGTGCCGAATTGTGCAAGGGCTATTCCGAGTTGGTTAACCCGATTCAACAGTTGGCTGCGTTTGAAGAACAGGCAAAAAATATTGCCAGTGGTGACGAAGAAGCATTTAACCCCGACAACGACTTCGTTCGTGCAATGGAACACGGTTTCCCGCCGATTTCGGGCGTTGGGTTGGGGGTTGATCGTTTGGCCAGTATCATATTCGATCAGCCAACATTGCGCGATGTAATATTGTTCCCAATGATGAAATAGGATAAAAAATGATTGCAAGCCCCGATACATTGGCCGCGGATATGACCGCCGATCACGACCGGAAAAATTTGGAAGATATAAACCGGGCATTGGCGGATCATCGTATAAATGACGAAGCGGCGGAATATTTGCGGACGCTTTATTCCGATGGCATGGATTGGTTCCGCGAAGTGTTCCATGTTTTGGGCAAATGCCTGGGTGCGCCCAAGGCACCGGTCGTACGCTACGATTACGATAACGATTGTGGAATTGATGAAAAGATAAAGATTTCGGATATTAATCCGTTGTCACCGTATTTGGTTCAGCACCGTTTGGATATGGATCCAATGCGTAATCAGTTCTTTACAACCAGCGCCGGTCACAAAATCGATTTGTCGGTGTCGTCAATCGTAACGGTTATTGTCGCGGCACAAAAACATGTTGCACGTGCGCTGGATAAAATCACCGATAAATATTATAGCGAATTTATCAATGATGTTGCCACAACCGCGGAACGCGTTATTTCGGCACACGAACGCGCGGCATCCGGGCGGGCCATTGCGAACAAAATTCGTGAAGAATTTTCAAATAAATTTATAACCGCGGCGTCTGAAACGGTTTTGCGTATAATCGGGCGGGGACATGAAGATATTGCTGTGGATTTGGTGCGCGAATTGGATAAAATCACAAAGCCACATTTGCGTCTGCAGGACGTGTGGCGTGTTAAATGTTTGTTCGATTTAGTGCCCCAGGCGCGGACTTTTATTGAACGCATTCGTGAAACTATGCCTGATCGCATTATTTCTATGCGCGACAAATTCTATGATATGGACAATCCGCGTAATTATCGTGATGCAAAAATTATTTTGAATATCGGGCGCGATTCCGAACACGTCGTTCCAATGGAAATTATATGCCAGGTTCGTACTTTCTTTGAATTTGAACGCATGACACACACGCAATATGAACGCGCGCGTCGCCACAGTAATGCAACAAGTGATAATATCGAACGCAAATTGGCGGACTATATGGAGGACGGTATTAAACAATACAACCTTATGATTTGCGAGTGTGTCGAAGACTTGTTCGATCGTGTCGGTTGGAACATTTTGTATGAACGCGGCATAGGAATGCCCCTGTTTGAAGGCTTCCCGAAAAACTGCACGATGTATTATCCACAAAAAATGGTCGATACCATAACCAATAAATTGGATAATGCGATAGAAAACGAGGTTTTTTACCTGGCCACTTCACCAGCAAAATTGACCCAGGCTCAGACCAGTGAAATCTTTCACTTTATGGCACGGTTTATTCTGGTTGCGGCAATGCCTTACCGTAAATCCGCGTGGTCTGCACCAACGGACACGACTGCGGGTAAATTATTCAATTTCGTGATGAAGGAAGTTCAGCGGTACTATAAACAGTAACCACATTCTTCGCCCGGAAATAAATCATCGTGGGTCGTTTCTTTTTTACTTGTATTAAATTCAATATTGCGCCACAATTGTTTCAGGTTCGTGGATTGTTAGCCTGGACCATAACAAGCATAGCAAAGGATACGATTATGCGGAAAGGAAAAGTAAAATGGTATAACGGCAAAAAGTGTTTCGGGTTTATTGCTCCGGACACGCCAAATGAAGATGGAAACACAGATGATGTATTTGTTCATTCCAGTGCATTAAAAGAAGCGGGTATCAGATTTTTAAACGAAAATGATATCGTAGAATTTGAAGACGAGCCGCGTAATGGCAAATTATCGGTCACAACGTTGAAATTGATTCAACGTGACGAAGAATCTGCGCGCTTGTTCCATGAACGTCGTGCGGAACGCCGTCGCGCCGCCGAAGAACGCAAACAACGCGAAGAAAAATCATCGCGTCACGGGTTCGCGTTCTGGAAAAAATAATAAAACGCCCCAAACGGGGCGTTTTTAATTGAAAAAATCAATCTAACAAATTATAATAAAACTATACTTAACCAAAAGGATTCAATATGTGGACGGCAATAGCTGTTATAGCGGTAATTTTATTATATTTTGTGGCGGTTTATAACGGTTTGGTGGCGCGCCGGAACCAGGTGCGCGAGGCCTGGGCAACAATCGACACGCAATTAAAACGTCGTTATGATTTGATTCCTAATTTGATGGAAACGGTGTCCGGTGCGGCAAAACACGAAAAGGAAACATTAAACGCGGTAATTGCCGCGCGTAATTCGGCAATGTCGGCTAAAAATGTGGATTCGCGTGGCGCGGCGGAAAAAGAATTATCGGGCGCATTAAAGAATATTTTCGCACTGGCGGAAAGTTACCCGAACCTGAAGGCCAACGAAAACTTTTTGGAATTACAACGTGAATTGACCGATACGGAAACCAAGATCCAGGCCGCGCGTCAATTCTATAATACCGTTGTAATGGGGCTAAATAACGCGGTGGAACAATTTCCGTCAAATGTTGTAGCGCGTATGTTCGGCATAACCGGCGCGCAATTGTTCGAAGCGGAAAAGGGTGAACGTACGGCTCCGCGGGTTAAATTTTAATGGAAAATCGTCGATTTTCCTTGCATTTCCAATAAAAACGGTATAAACTGAGCCTCGCTCGGTAATCAGAACTGATTAAGTCATGGTGTCTTTTGGTCCCATGTATGATAAGGATTCTGTTAAATACCCGGCACCGAAAAACCAAAAACAAAGGATAAAATTATGGCAAGACAAGGCGCAAAACGTAATACGCGCAAATTGAAAATCGGCCGCGCACTGGGTGTTAACCTGTGGGGCCAGGCGAAATCGCCATTTAACAAACGTAAATATAAACCGGGCCAGCATGGTCCAACCGCCCGCGGTGGTAATTCGTCTGATTATGCAAAGCAGATGCGTGCGAAACAGACATTAAAGGGTTACTATGGCAACATCGGCGAAAAGAAGTTCCATGCATACTATGCCGAAGCCGACAATATGCGCGGCGATACCCCGGATAATTTGATTGGTTTGCTGGAACGTCGTTTGGATGCGGTTGTGTACCGTTCTAAATTGGCACCGACAGTGTTCTCGGCACGTCAGTTGGTCAGCCACGGGCATATCCGTGTTAACGACAAGCGTGTTAAAATTGCTTCGTATCAGGTTAAACCGGGCGATGTTATCACGGTCAGCGAAAAAGCAAAACAAATGCCGTTGGTCGTGTTGGCATTGGAAGCGGGCGATCGTGAAACACCGGACTATATCAATGTGGACAGCGCGAATTTCACTGCGACATTTGTTCGTGTTCCGTCGTTTGCGGATGTTCCATATCCGGTTCAGATGTTCCCGGAATTGGTCGTCGAATTCTATTCTCGTTAATAGACGGGGAAAAGAAGAAAAAACCACCGCAATCGCGGTGGTTTTTGTTTTTTTATTTGCCTTTCATTATTCGTGATTTGCTGCGTTCCCATTCACGCGTCTTAATCGTTTCGCGTTTGTCCGCGCGTTGTTTACCATGACCGATGCCCAATAAAACCTTTAATTTTCCATGATTGTTGAAATAGAGTTTTAATGGGAATATGGTTGCGCCTTTTTCCTGTAACTGACCAATCATACGGTTAATTTGCGACCGGTGCAGCAATAACTGACGCGGACGACGTTCGTCAAAGTTCACAATGCGTGCCGCGGTGGGTAATTTTTGAATTTCAACCCCGGCCAGGAACAGATTGCCACCCCGTTTTTGCACAAACCCATCAACAATTGTTACCAATCCATAACGCACAGACTTGATTTCCGCGCCGGTCAATGCAATGCCAGCCTCTATTGTGTCTTCAATAGAGTAATTAAAACGCGCCCGGCGGTTTTCGGCGACTTGACCAAATTTTATCATACTGCGTGTCATTTTATTGCTTTATTTTCGGATACAGGTTCAATGTATTCTGTTCCAGTATAGTTTCCAATTCGTCCATTTGCAAATTTTTAATTTCCGCCAACACACGCGCCGTTTCCATAACCATAAACGGTTCACAGGTCTTTCCGCGGTATGGCACCGGCGCACAGAACGGAGAATCCGTTTCAATAACAATACGATTCATCGGTATTTTTGCGAATGTTTCACGGATTTCCGCCGCGTTCTTAAATGTTAAAATTCCCGATGCAGAAAAATAAAATCCGCGGTCCAGCATAATTTTTGCCAAATCCCAACCCGATGTAAAACAGTGCATAACCCCACGTACCCCGGTCAGTATTGCCGCGGTGTCATCATCCGCATCACGGGCGTGAATCGCGACCGGCAACCCGGATTCACGCGCAATTTCCAACTGTTCCGAGAACAACTTGATTTGCGCATCGCGGTTATCGCTTCGTTCATGATAATCCAGACCGATTTCGCCAATTCCAACCACATGCGGATGCGCCAACACGTCCGGTGTAATATATTCGTGTGGATTCATACCGGCATATTCGGGGTGAATTCCCGCGGTTACGAAAATATTATCGTGTGTTTCGGCGATTTTTATAGCGGGCAAAATGTCGTTTGCATCCGAAGTCGCGCAAATCAAACGGGTCACACCAGCATCCGCTGCACGCGTAATAACCGCATCCAGTTGATCGTTTGCACAATAATCGTCTGTTAAATGGCAGTGTGTGTCTGTAAACATTTTTGTATCTCGTTAAGTATGGAAAAAATTGCGATTTCTGGTTCTAAATTAATTCGCGAAATATTCGCAATCTGTGTCGTGGCCATCGGATATAATTCCGCCAGTCCAAATCGCGCAATTGCGTCCAACAAGATTCCATACAGTGCATTATCCGGCGCAATTTTCCGCGCGATTGTCAATAAGTCGGAAGAGTTTGATTTAGGATTTTCCAGTGTTGCGATTAATTCATCATATATTGCGTCGCCCCCCAGTGTTTTAAGGTTCGCAACGCGGCCAAAACTGCCGTTTGATAACCGTAGTGTTTCATTGCTTATTTCTGTGTCTGGGATAAATCGCGCACATAATTCGCGCAACTGGTCAATGGTTAATGGCCGCATTTTTTCAACGCGTGCGCGCGAACGCACGGTGGGCAACACACTTGTCAATTGGTGTACAACAAGCAAGAATAATGTTTGCGCGGGTGGTTCTTCCAATAATTTAAGCAACGCATTTGCCGCGGCGGGCGATAATTCGTCGGCGGAATCGATAACAACAACGCGCCAACGCCCCGACATAGATGATAACTGCATCCGTTCAATAACACCGCGAACGGTATGCACAGAAATAATCTTGCCGTCGGTTTTGGCCTTACCCTTGTCATCAATGTTGTGCGCCATATCAATAATAAAGAAATCGCCAACATTGCCATAAACGGTTTTTGCAATTTTATATGCCAATGTAGCCTTGCCAATGCCGCGGGGGCCAGTCAACATCCATACAGGGTGCATCGGATGCGCATCGCGCGCGTTCCACGCATCCATAAAGTGGTTCCATACGTCCGTGTGTCCCACGATTTCGTCATTATCGATTGGCGCGGGAAACACATATACCGATTTAGATGATTTACGCGCGGCCATACTATTTTCCCCCAAACATAACGGAAATATTTCGAATCAATCGTTTAAACAACCGAACTTTTTTGACATTTTCGGCGGCGACCAATGGCGCATGCGCAATTACACGACCATTGTGTTCGGCGATGATTTCGCCTAATTTATCGCCAACCGCAACCGGTGCCGCGGCGGGGTCATTGAACCGCGCCAACACGCGTATAGACGAAATCGGAACGGGCTTTGGTAATGTTATCGCGAACGGCTGTTCCACGGTTGCATTTACCGTCGCCACGCGACCATACCATACCGGAATCGCAACGACCGTGTCGCCGGGATTATAATAAACCTTGTGCGAAGTGGTTGTGTAACCATAGTTCAACAACTTTTTCATTTCCGCCGCCAACGCATCGTGACCACGGCCATTAAATCCGTTAATAACGCCAACCAAGCGACGACCGCCGACACGACTGCTTGCCACCATGCCATATCCGCCGCTGTCGGTATGTCCGGTTTTTAATCCGTCCGCCCCCGGCATAGTGAACAGCAATTTATTGTAATTCACGGTATGTGTGCGCCCCCAATCGCGGCACCAATCGGACTTATAATCGCCGAATTCAAAACGCTTGGTCGCGAACATCGGGTATATGTCGGGATAGTCGCGAATGATGTGTGTTGCCAGTGTTGCTAATTCGCGCGATGTCATCAAATTGTTAGGGTCGGGCAGTCCACTTGCGTTGCCAAAGGTTGACTGTTCCATTCCGATAGAACGTGCTTTGGCGGTCATCTTGGCGGTGAACGCGTTTTCAGACCCTGCTAACTTTTCCGCAACAACAACCGATGCATCACCACCCGAAAGCACAATAAGCCCCAAAATAGCATCGCGAACGGTTATTTCCTGACCCGCGGAAAGGCAAATCTTGCTGGCCGGGTACCACAATGGGTTTTTATAGTCCGCGTTTTCCGATACCGGCAATTTGCTGTCCATTGTTAAATTGCCGTTTTTGATTTCATCAAACAGCACCGCCAAAGTCATTAACTTAATCATGGACGATGGTGGCATTAATACATCGGCATTTTTTGCAACGATTTCCGTCCCCGAATCATAATCTATCAAAAACGCAGATTTTGCCCGTGTAGTAAATTCGGCATCTTTCACCGTTGCGGCAGCATTTGCGGTGCCTGATATGAACAATAACAAAATGCTGAGCAGTAAATTCTTTTTCATGTTTGAAATACTAGCAATATAAAAGTGCGCTTTCAAGTTGTTTTGAAAATGATTTTTAATTTAGGTGATTTTGCAAGGCAAGGACGCACTTATACAGAATTTTTCCTATATTACCACCTGTTTTAACGTGGATCCACAAGGTGATAAACCGTATTATTATTCAGCGTTTTAAATCCGTGTTCGCCACCCGCGTCTGGTTCCATATATCCATAACACACTGTACCGTCGTGAAATTTTGCACCCAACACCGGCGATGATACGCCCAACCGGTCTGCAAACAGCGGATATGAATATTCCCCGGCATGGAACAAACCCGCCCCAAACGAACAATACGCATGACACGCCCCGGCATACATTACGCCTTCACATTCGGGGACACACATTCCATCGCTTAATTCATAGCCCGTGTCGCATGTAAATGGACATATGTTATTGGTACCAACCGCGCTGTAGGAACTGTTCGCGGGTTTATTGCTGCATGTATTTGGTTCACTGGTATCGCCGTATGGCACCAAGTGTGCCGATGTCCAGTATCCTGTGGTTGCTGCGGTGCAGGTTACATCGTTCGCGGTCGCCAGATACGTTCCGGCGGAACAACTTATCTTGCACTGATTAATGGAATCCTTGCCATCTGTTGAATCTGCATTATACCCAGTCGGACATGATGTACATATACCGGTCGTCATATTAGGATACATTGTACCCGTACATTGTGTAACATTATTGCAATCATATATGGTGGCTGCGTTTTCCTTACCGGTTGCGGTGTTATTCGGGCAAGTATTACGCGTACCATAATTACCATAATTTACGGTTGATGCGGCAGCATAATACCCGTCGCCAACATTGACGCATGCACCCACAGCCGGGACTTGTTGGCTAGTTTGCAACGCCCCCCCGGTTGGTGGATAGAAATCACCGTTTACCGTATCATACATACCGATTACATTAGTTGTATCATTACGTGCCGGCACCAAATGCATAACCAATTCACCATTGCTCATTAATTTGAATTCATAGAAACGAACATTGCCCATTCTGCTGGAATCCGGGGTTCCCGATGCGACACCCAATGCACCAATGCATATTGGGGCGTTCAAGGAAGACAGACCATCAACAGTAAGAGTTTTTGCTTCTCCATCCAAAGAACACCGTGTGTTTTCTGTATCCAATATAAATGTATGCTTGTCGGTATCTGCGTTTGCAAAAGTGACTTCCATATTTGCGCCGGCGGCCTGGCACAAGAATTTACCGCCATTGGAAATTCCGAATTTATAGTTGTAATTATTTGCAACCGCACCCGTCTGTTTCTTAGACGCAGCGGTAACAAATTGCATAGTTATTGACATCAACGGGTTCGTCAAAGTGGATATAACTTGACCCGTGTTTATATACTGGGTCCCAGTTGTTTCAACATATTCCAACCGTGTATAGCCATTGCCAATTGGTTCCGGCACATAGGTTCCAGCCGCACAGGAAGTTTGACACTGGGAAACATTGGTTTTGCCGTCGTCCGTGTTTGCATTATACCCCGTCGGGCATGAAACACACTGTGTCGTTGTTGAATCATAGTATTGTGCACCGATACACCATCCCATACATTGCGATGCATTTGATGCGTTATTGATCCCGGTTTGACCGCCATTTGGACATTGTTCGCGTGTTCCGACACTGCCATAATTTACGGTTGATGATGCAGCATAATACCCGTCGCCGACATTGGTGCATGTTGCATCGTTCGTGGTTGCCAGGTATGTTCCGGCGGCACACGCAATCTGGCATTGGGTGGCGGATGTCTTGCCCGGATTTGTATGTGCGGTATATCCCGTTGGACAGGCAATACAGTCGTCCAAATTGGCATCAAAATATGTCGCGCCCATACAGTACAATTTGCATTCAGATTCACTGGTTGCGGTTTCTGAATCAGTTGTCTCTTCGGGGTTCGTACACTGTGTACGATTGCTGGTCGAACCATAGTTCACGACTTGGGCTTCGGTCGTATAATACCCGTGTCCAACAACCGAACACGTCGCATCGTTCGCGTTGGCCAGGTAATATCCCGCGGCACATTGAATCTGACATCCTGCGGCTGATGTCTTGCCATCGGTCGTATTATATGTATATCCAGTCGGGCACGCGACACATTCGTTGTTGGCATTGCGATAGTTCGTTCCTGTACAGTTAACCAAACATTCTGATGCGCTGGCGGCGTTATTTTTGCCAGTCAGTCGTCCGTCCGGACACGCGTCGCGCGTACCGGTTTCGCCGTATGCAACCAAGCCGCCTGCAGCCCAGTATCCATCGCCGACATTGGTACATGTTGCATCGTTCGCAGTTGCCAGGTATGTACCGGCGGCACAACTTATCTTGCACTGACTTGCGGATGTCTTTTCCGCGGTCAAGTCTGCATCATATCCGGTCGGACATGCAACACACCCATTTTCGTCGGCATTAGCATTTTCGGGGTCTTGATATGTTGCACCGGTACACGGATTGGTTAATTCACATGATACTTTATTATTCCAAGTGCTCTTGTATCCTGTATTGAACTCTGTAGTTCCTTCGGGGCATTCCGTCAGCAGTGTGTTTTCAGTAAACGTATCAGACCACATATTTGATGCGGTTGGCGATTTGTTGGCAATAAGTCCTGCAAATGTTGACGGCGGTATATACCCGTCCATCGAGCTATTTTGATAAAAAGTGAATTTGAATTCGCTGTCATACGCATTGGTGATGCCACTGAACAGTCCCGCCGGCATCGCGGTCAGACCCGAACAAGAATAACAGAACGACCGGAACAGATTGGGTGCACCGCCGGTTATACCGCTGAACAATTCGCCCGGCAATTCGGTCAGACCCGAACAACGGTCGAATGTGGAACGGAACATGCTATTATACGAACCAGTAACACCATTGAACAATCCTGTTGGTATAGGGCCGGTAAGATTTGAGCATTCCTTGAATGTTTCATAGAACAAAGGCTGGGTTCCGCCACTGGTGCCATTTCCGATTGTCGGGAACAGCGCACCCAACGACCCACCAATTCCGGCAACCATCGTTTTAGACGTTGTGTTAAATGATATTACGGCGCTGGCTGCGGTGGGGGTTGACGCCGGCACATTATATCCCGTTGTGGTGCCACAGAACCCGATGGTATAAACCCCGCCGCTTGAATAAGTGTGGCTATATTCCGTAAGTGTTGTATTTCCGGTCCGGTCAATTTCTTTGATACTTCCGTCGCCCCAATCGACGATAAAATTACCCGCAGCGGACATTTTGAACACAAAGTTTGCACCGGCGGACAAATTGGTCGTGGTTACGGTAAATGTATTGCACGTGATACGTATGCATTCGCCATTTTGCAATTCATACCCCGGATTACATGACCAAGTACATGTATTATTCACATACGATGAATTTTCAGGCTTTGTCGGGCATGCTTCGCACACACCATTGTTGTCGGCATAGCCGTCATCGCATTCAAAACTGCACGTGTCGGTGCCGGCACCATAGTAATCGTTGCCAGTAACGGTGGCGTGCGCAATACTCGCGCATGCTTTATAGCACTGTGTATCTGCGGTTGCACCGGCGGCACTGTTCGTGTATGATCCGTCGCCCAGCGATGAACATGCGCTGCATGTACCATTGTCCGCAAAGTAGTTCGCCGAACATTCCCACAAACAAGAATTTGTGGCACCACCGGAACCAGTATATGTACTGTTTGTCGGTCCGTTGGTACACGCTGTGCGGGTGTTGCTGCCCGCCGGGGAATAGTAACCCGTTTCAACCGCCGTACACGATGTGCTATCGGCACTGTAATATCCCGCATCACACGCCCATGGACACGAACTGGTTGTGCCACCGGCGGTGTATGAACTATTGCTTGGTTTATTAGTACACGCCGGACATGATGTTGTGCCATTGGCATAGTAATTTGTTTTCGCAGTTAATGATGCGACCGGTTTAGTACAACTGTCAGTTGTTGAACCGGACACAGTGCCGTTACCGGTGCCCGCCGCATTTACATATTGTTTGTATGTTCCGGTGCATGAACATGTTCCACATGTCGCGGATGCGCATCCGGTCGTGTCGGGATTGGAACATTCGTTTTGGGTACAAGTCGCATTTGCGGTTACATAGCAATCGGTAATTTCATCACGTCCACCGTCCGAACCACTGCGATAACCCACCGGACACTGTGTTTGACTTGTTGCAGATGTGGTTGCGACATAATACCCATCATCCGGGGTCGAACATGCTGTATTGCCCGACGATGCCTTATACGTTCCCGCCGCACACGGTTCACAGGAAACCTTGCCGTTCCATGAATTGGTGGTTGAACCTTCGTACATTGTGATATATTGCTTCATCCCGGCTGGACACGATGTAAGCAGGTTCGTATCTTTAAATGCATAGGACCACATGCCTGTTGCCGTTGGGTGATCGTGCGTAACCAACCCCGCAAATGTACTTGGTGGAATATAACTCGACAAATTTGTACACCCGGAAAATGTATAATTAAACATATAAGTTGCCGCGGTGGTAATACCACTAAATAACCTTTCTGGTATGGCGGTTAATCCCGTGCAGGAATAGAAAGTTTTGTAAAACATATAATCTGCACCGGTTGTAATAGTGCTGAATAGCCCATCGGGTATACTTGTTAACCCAGTACACCCACTAAATGTAGTGCTAAACATATATTCCGCACCGGAGGTAATACCGCTGAACAACCCAGCGGGTATACCAGAACTGGTTAATCCAGTACAACCATAAAAAGTTTGTTCAAACATTTTCGTAGCACTGGTGGTAACGTCTTTAAACAATCCGGATGGAATACTAGTCAATCCAACACAGTTAGAGAATGTACTAGCAAACATACGCTCGCCACCCGTCAAACCAGTAAACAGGGTGTCCGAAATTGAGGACAGGTTTGTTGCCCCACTGAATGTGCCATAAAAGCGCGGATATTGGCCATTAGAGTTTCCTAGTTGTGGTAATATTGCACTAAACGAACCATTTACGGATGCAACTTTTTCCGCCGTTCCATACTGATAAATACCAAAACTCAAAGAACCAAAATTGGCAGAGGTAGAATACCCTGTCGCGGTACCATTAAAACGTATCGTATGTGCACCAGCAGATGGCCACGTACAGGTATACGTTGTGATTGTGTAATCGTTACGTGTAAACATTTCACCAGAAACACCGGTTCCCGACAATGTTCCGCCATCACCGCAATTGACATAAAATGTCCCCGTTGCGTTCATAGAAAACGAAAAACTTGTCGTATCAGACGTGGTGGTTACACTGAATTTACCGGTGTCACATGATGTACCATTACTGACATACCCCGAATTGCATGACCATGGACACGCATTTGTTGCGGCTTTACCAGAATATGAACTGTTTGCTGGTTTTGTGTTTGTACACGCGTTGCATGGGGGTTCACCGCCATAATATCCCGGGGCACATTCACACGAAACCCGACTGCCCCAGCCCGGGTAACTGCCACTGTCACTGAATTCATAACCAGTGATATATTGAACTGTTCCGGTTGGACATGACGTGGCTATATTGGTGTTGTTAAATGTACGACTCCACATACCAAATGACGTTGATTGTGAAGTACCCGGAATAATGCCCGCAAACGTGCTTGGTGGTATATATCCAGACAAACTCGTACAACCATCAAATGTGCTGTCGAACAAGTTTCCAGACTTTTGATTAATCCCGCTGAACAGGTTCGGTGGTATGGCGGTTATACCCGTACAATTCTGAAAAGTACGATAAAACAATCCGCCCGCCCCACCCGTAATGTGGCTAAATAATGTTGATGGTATGCTGGTCAACCCCGTGCAACCAGAAAATGTGCTTTGGAACATATAGTATGCACCGGTGGTAATCGTGCTGAACAATCCATCGGGTATACTGGTTAACCCGGTACACCCACCAAATGTATAATAAAACATTTTTTGGCCGGGTGTTGTAACACTGCCGAACAGGTTTGATGGTATGCCGGCACTGGTCAGACCAGTACAACCACTAAATGTAGAAGCAAACATACCTTTGCCACCGCCGGTAATTCCACTAAACAATGTTGATGGTACCGACGTCAGGTTTGTACACCCCTGAAACGTTGCCTTGAACATTGGGTATTCACCGTCATTGGTCCCAAGTTGCGGGAAAACGGCACCCAATGACCCGGCAACCGAAGCAACGTTTGCCGCAGACACAAACTGTATCGCACCATCACCAGAACTATCATAATTACCCGCGGTATATCCAGTCGCGGCACCACCAAATTTAATCGTATGCACACCCTCAGACGGCCAGACACATCTGTAAGTCTTATATGATACGGAATCCTGCGTTATGGTATTTCCATTAACATACGTATTTGCCCCGGACAGTCCGTGTAATGTTCCACCATCACCACAATTGACATAGAATGTACCAGAAGCTACTATTTTAAAATCAAAATACGACGTGTTAGAGGTTGTTGTCAGACTAAATTTATTCGTTGTGCATGTATCGTTTGCCGAAAATTGATTAGATGAACATGCCGTACAAGTGTTATTGCCGTTTTTGGCATATCCGGAATCACAATCCCACGGACATGTGGCAGCAGTTGATATTTTAAACGAACTGTTCGCAGGCTTGCTGTTGCTGCATGCGGTGCATGTTGTACTGTTTGGACTATAATAGCCCGATGTACAGTTACATGTCACGACATCATTCCCAACCGAGTAACCTAATGAATATGGTATGGTTCCCGATGGACACGAAGTTGCCATGTTTGTGTTGGAAAACATACTACCAAATACGGGATATCCCGATACGCTTGTCGGGGCATTGTTTGCAACCATACCAGCAAACGTATCCGGCGGAATAAAACCAGACAAGTTAGTACAATTTTCAAATGTTGCATTAAATACATAACGCCCACCAATTGTTGTAATATCGCTGAATAACCCCGCAGGTATGTTGGTCAGTGATGTACAGTTTTTAAATGTCTGCTGAAATACGCCAGTATTTCCATAGGTGATACCACTGAACAATGTTGAAGGTATGCTGGTCAGGTTTGTTGCACCAGAAAATGTACTGCAAAAGCGCGGATATTCCCCCGATGATGTTCCAAGTACTGGGAATAACGCCCCCAACGAACCGGAAACGGATGCGATCTTATTCGCCGTTCCATATTGATAAGCACCAAAAGCTATTGCTGCGGATGTATTGTTAGTGGTGGAATTGGTGTTATATGCAGTTGCTGTGCCGGAAAATCGCATTGTATGGGCCCCAGCCGACGACCAACTACACCGGTAATAATCAAAATTACCGGCCGATGCATTACCAGTACGGTCCACCGTTTGCCCAGACACACCCGGTCCAGACAACGTCCCACCATCACCACAATCGATGTAGAATACACCAGCCGCTGATATGTAAAAATACGCTTCCGTTGCATCACTGGTCGTTGTGGCACTGAATTTTACGGTTTCACACTGGGTACCGTCGCCCAATACATCAATTTGATTACTGGAACATGCCGCGAACGCGGCGTTTGTGAACAAAAACACCGCAACGCATGCAACGACCATGCGTGACAAACATCGCCAAAAATCGCGGATTACTGTCACTTTTTCCCCGATATCCTTTCCCATGTATAAAATAATAACTGTGTTTATTGTACAAAAGAATGGGTGATGGTTCAAGACAATTTACGTACAATTTATGCATTTATTTTGTTGACATATATTCACATTATTTGCATCACCCCAACCGATTCGTTAAAGTTTTTTAGTGCCACTATTATTGGTGGTGCAAAAAGTATGTTGCTGGGCAATAAAAAAGCGCGGAATATGCCCCGCAATTTCATTTCTGATTTTGTAAAATTGCATCGTGTGCCATTTTGGACACAATGCGGTTTATATCAACCGGATCTGTTTTATTAAACCAATCAGCCATTTCGCGTGGCGGCAACCCGTTTTCCAATTCATACCGCATGCCCGATTTATTCGGAACCCATATCACCGAACCAACAACCGTGTTGTCGGTCGAACAATACATGCACACGGGTTTTAACATTTCACAAAACTTTTTTAAATTTCGCATGGAACAAAAACTGCACAGCGGTAATGGGTATACACACTGTGCATGCATATTTTGTTCAAACCAAGAAACATTATTTGACACGTTTGATTACCAGCGACGCGTTCGTTCCACCGAAACCAAACGAATTGCTTAACGCGACATTAACCGTGCGCTTTTGTGCAACGTTCGGCACCAGGTTGAAGTCGCCGGCCTCGTCCACTGGATCATTCAAATTGATTGTTGGTGGCACAATGTTGTCACGAATAGCCAGTGTGCAGAATATTGCCTCTACTGCGCCGGCGGCACCCAACAGGTGTCCCGTGGTTGATTTGGTCGATGACATACATGCGTTTGTTCCCGCAAATATATTTTTCACCGCGGTCAATTCCGCCATATCACCCAAACCGGTCGATGTTCCATGTGCGTTGATATAGTCAACATCCGAAGGTTGTAATCCCGCATCGTCTAATGCCGCCATCATCGCGCGCGCACCACCTTCGCCATCAGATGCCGGCGCGGTAATGTGATATGCATCACCCGACAGACCGTAACCGGCGACCTCGGCATAAATCCGCGCACCACGCGCCACTGCGTGTTCGTATTCTTCCAACACCAAAATTCCCGCGCCTTCGGACATAACGAACCCGTCACGGCTTTTATCCCACGGACGCGATGCACCCGCCGGATCGTCGTTGCGCGTTGATAACGCACGCATAGATGTAAATCCGGCGACACCAATTTTACAGACTGCGCCCTCGGCCCCACCGGCAATCATAATGTCGGCATCACCGTGTTGAATTAAACGCGCGGCTTCGCCAATGGCATGCGCCGCCGTTGCACACGCGGTAACGACCGCTAAATTAGGTCCACGAAATCCGTATCTAATGGAAACGTGACCGGCGGTCATATTAATAATACCTTTGGGAATAAAGAACGGGCTAACATAGCGTGGACCATGTTCGTGCAAATCGATACAAGTTTCATAAATGGTCTGCATACCACCAATACCACTGCCTATGGAAACACCAATACGATTTTTATCGCCGGCGTACTCAATCAGCCCCGCATCACGAACAGCCTCGTCCGCGGCAACCACACCATAAACCATAAATTTATCCATTTTGCGCTGTTCGCGTGTGTCGACAACCGCATCCGGATTATATTGCCCTGGGGCGTCTCCAACAACCGGCACACCCGCAATCTGACACGGCAAATCGGATGCATCAAAACAATCTATTTTACGAACACCGGAAACACCGCCAACAACGTTTTTCCATGCATATTCCACACCCGTTCCATTTGGTGCAACGATACCCATACCCGTAATAACAACTCTTTTCATAATAAACATTCCTTTATTGTATTTAACGCCAATATCATAGCCAATTTACACCTAAAAATCCAACAAAAAAAATCCGCCGCCACAAAACAATGGCGACGGATTTAATTACAACATATTCTTATACAAAACTTATGCTTTTTTGTGTGCGTCAATATATTTGACCGCATCACCAACTTTTTCCAACTTAGCGGCTTCTTCATCCGGAATTGTGATATCGAATTCTTTTTCAACTTCCATAACGAATTCAACCACGTCCAACGAATCCGCGCCCAAATCGTTAACAAAAGCGGCATCTTCTGTAACCTTGGCCTCTGGCACGCCTAATTTTTCCGCTACAATTTTTTTCACTTTTTCAAAAGTTGTCATTTCATATCCTTTGTTTAAGTTAATTTTTTGGTTCAATCATGAACGTCATTTCATAAAACTATCATTTTCCGCGATAAGTGTCAAGAAATTATAACAAACCATAACATACTTGACAAAAATCGATTTTAATATTCAGACAACATTTCATCTAATAAATTATTCATATTTGTACGAATATTCTCGCGATCGGCCGCCCATTCCAGTCGCCGCATAAGGAATTTATGAACGTCGTCCATGGTCAGATTTGGTATTCCCGCCGCACGTGTTACCCGCCGCCATGCCGTCCGCGGATCCGCCAAATGCGAACCACCACGCCCAGGGAAAAGCCAAAAGCTGTCCTGGGGCAAATCTTGTAATAAAACCACAGCGCGATCAGACAACGGCCATTCGCACCACATATATTGATTAAAATCTAAATCTTCCCATTGAATCGAAAACACACGTGACCGCGGTGCGAACCCATAAACCAGCATCAAAAACGCCGCCCGAATAAATTCATCTGGTTCCTTATTAATTGCGGCAACCAATCGCTGTAACCCGGTTTTTGTTAACGGACGCACACGCCGTTTTTGTTCAATCTTTGGTAAATCCGCCGCGACACTTTGTTTAACATAGCCCTGCTCTATTGCATACTTAAATATACTCTGTAATAAATCCTGCATACGCGCAGCAATCGCCCGACCATCAATATTTGCAATTACACCAACAACATCTTCACGCGTAATTTCATTAATGTTTTTATTCATCAACGGTCGCAAATGCAAATTTACCGACCGTACTAGTTTCATTTGGGAATCTTCACCGCGACGAATTTTATTTGCAACATACAAATCAAAAAATTCTTTGAACGTAATTTGCTTTCTGCGTGCCACCGGTTTTTTTGATGCGCTGTCCAGCACACTTTGAACCGCACTGCGTGCATCTTCTATATCCATATCTGGATAATTACCAATTATGATTCTTTTATCAGCACCATGAACACGTTTGCGAACAAAAAAAGTTTTTACGCCACGACTGGTAATATACATACGCAACCGCGGTTCAGATATATCTTGGACAACATCAAATCCCTTTACCGGCGTTGGCAAATTATCCAATATGTACGCATTAAAGAAAAATTGATGTGCCATGACACCCCCCTATTATTTTATTCGTTTAAATATACGATAAAAAGATTCACGTTTAACCGCATTTTCTTTTCGCAACACCGCCTGCAATTCGTTATATTTCATATTTCTGTAACGACATGGACAACCGTACTTCATTTTGCAACTTTCGTCTTTATTAAACCACGGACAGTATCTTGTGACAATGTGTATATCGCCTGTATCCACAACACCAGCATAATTTACAAATGTATAATACACCTTTATACACGCCATTTTTCCGTCATTGTCTGTTGGACCGATATATGCCGTAATATTTTTTTCATATTCCATAAGTTTCTGGGCGGCAGCATCACAACGCGAAACACTTTGACTGTATTCCCGAATACGTTTTAATCTGGTATTAAATCTTTCTTTTACTTTCATATTACTTACCTTTTGTTGACTCTATCAGACTTCATTGATTTACATTTATTTATGTACCGCATATATTTTGAATACATCGGACACGATGTATTTTCACACAAAACAGCCATAGGATTTTTTTCATCAAATTTTTCACAATAAGAAATTCTCGGTCCAACAGTTCGATATGTTTTTTCCGGATTGATATTGATAGACCACGGATTAATTATGGCACATTCCACAGTATATTCCAACCTTATGCAACCGCATTGTTTTTCCAAAATTTTTTTGTCGGACATAACAATCAAATCGTTTCTTGCATCAAAGCATTCTTTACGAACTTGATTTAATCTTTTTTTTCTTTCGATCATTTCTTTTATTATCATTTTTTTCTCTTTTTTGTTACGAAACTTTTAACGCATTAATGAACGCGCTTTGCGGTATTTCAACATTACCGAATGTACGCATACGTTTTTTACCTTCTTTCTGTTTCTCTAACAATTTTCTTTTACGCGTAATATCACCGCCATAGCATTTTGCAGTAACATCTTTGCGATACGCCGCGATTGTTTCGCGTGCAATAATTTTACCACCAATCGCCGCCTGAATTGGAATCTTGAACTGATGTCGCGGTATCAAGTCCTTTAATTTTTCAACAATCTGACGGCCACGTTTTTCTGCAAATGACCGATGACAAATGAACGACAACGGTTCAACATTTTCATCATTGACCAATATAGAAACCTTTACCAAATCCGCCGGCTGATACCCATAAACCGCATAGTCAAACGATGCATAACCCGATGAAATAGATTTAACACGATCATAAAAATCAAACACTATTTCCGACAACGGCAATTGATAAACCAACACCGCACGATTACCAACATATGATATATTTTCCTGGACACCACGACGTTCAGTACAAAGCGACATAATGCCCCCCATATATTTATCGGGCATCATAATCGTTGCACGCACCCACGGTTCTTCGATTGATTCTATGCGCGTTACATCGGGCATATCGGCGGGATTTTCCAAATCCATATCGCCGCCACCGCGCAAATGCACTTTATAAAGCACACTTGGCACAGTATTAATAAGATTTAAATTAAATTCGCGTGCCAATCGTTCACTTATAATTTCCATATGCAGCAGCCCCAAAAATCCACAGCGCAACCCGAATCCCAGCGCAGATGATTTTTCGGTTGTGAACATAAACGATGCATCGTTCAACGCCAACTTTTCCGCGCTTTCGCGCAATGCTGGGTAATCATCGGCGGAAACCGGAAAGAACGAAGAAAACACCACCGGCACCGATGGTTTGAAACCCGGCAACGCGGAAACTTTCGCGTGCGCATCACAAATCGTGTCGCCAACTTTACAGTCATGAATCGTTTTCATACCCGTGATAATAAACCCGATTTCCCCGGTATTAAGTGAATCGGCATATTCCATTTTTGGTGTAAAGAATCCGATTTTATCAATAACATATTCCGCACCGGTTGCAATGAATCGTATTTTTTGTCCGCGTGATAATTTGCCGTCAACAACGCGCACCAAAATCACAACCCCCAAATAAGAATCATACCATGAATCAACCAGCAACGCGCGACTTGGCGCATTTTCATCACCACTGGGGGCGGGTAATTTATGCACGATTTCTTCCAACAAATCCGGCACACCAGCACCCGTTTTACCGGATACCGCCAACGCATCATTTGCATCCAATCCAATTACATCTGCAATCTGTTCACGCGTGGCCGCAACATCGGATGACGGCAAATCAATTTTATTTAACACCGGCAGCATTTCCAAATCATTGTCCAACGCCAAATACGCATTTGCCAGCGTCTGCGCCTGAACCCCCTGGGTCGCATCGACCAGGACCAGCGCACCCTCGCACGCTGCCAAGCTGCGCGACACTTCGTATGAAAAGTCAACATGCCCCGGCGTATCCATCAAATTCAGTTGATACATTTCGCCGTTTTTCGCGCGATAGTTCAAACGCACTGTCTGTGCCTTGATCGTAATTCCGCGTTCGCGTTCGATATCCATGGAATCCAGAACCTGGGCCTTCATTTCGCGCGTGGTCAGACCGCCCGTAATTTCAATCAGCCGATCCGACAGCGTTGACTTACCATGGTCAATATGTGCAACGATGGAAAAATTTCTTATATGATCTTGTTTCATCTTTATGCGGCAATGATAAACCCGTATATTGATTTTAGCAAGGGGTAATTTTAATCGTTCAAATTTTTCAGCAAATCATCAATGCGCGCCGCGCGTTCCAGTGTATCATCATATTCGAATTTTATTTCCGGAACATATTTCTGGTTCATACGCGCCGCCAGTTCGAACCGAATTGTTTTTGTAACATCGTCCAAACGTTTTTGCACCGCGTCAACATCAGAATTTCGCGAATAGTAAAACAGCCGCACAAATTGCAATCCGCCGTGCGACACCGCCCCAACCAGCGACACGCCCGACACCAAAGCATCATCGGCATAATTATCGCGCAAGATTTCCGCGACCAACGTTTGCACTTTGGATGCGATACGATCACCACGATTTGAATTCGACTGTTTTTTTTGCATTTGCCACTCCTGTGTTTGTCCTGCGTCATCCCGGCGAAGGCCGGGATCCACTGCGCCGCAGGCACATACATAACTATCCCTTGTAAAATATCAAATAATTCTTTACAATCAAGCAAAGATTAAACAACGGGGAAGAAAGCCACAATGAAATGCGCCGAATGCATATTGTCCCAGGCGGAAAAGCCATATTACACCGCAATCGTATTTTTAATGACGGTGTGTGAATCGATATTTTTGTTTATCCCGCCCGAGGTTTTCATGACCCCGGCGATAATTGCGAACCGCCGGCGTGCGGTTCCGATAACGGTTGCGGCGATATTGGGGTCGATTATTGGTGGTGCGATTTCATATATGATTGGATTATGGCTGTTTGATTCTATTGGCGTTTGGCTGATCGAGCATTTTGCGAGCATGGAAAAGTTCTATCTGGCGCAGCAAATGTTTATCAAACACGGCGTATTTTTGATATTTTTGACGGCGATAACGCCGATACCGTATAAATTAATGTGTATGACGGCGGGGTTCATAGGCTTTCCGTTTTGGGTATTAATTGGTGTATCGGCGATATTCCGCACGGCGCGTTTTATTATTGTCGGATACCTGCTTTGGCGGTTCCAGGGTTTAGCGAACCGAATTATACGCAAGTATTTTTGGCAATTAACGATTGCGGCGATTGTCGCGGCGATACTGGGCATTGGGTTGATGTGTTTGATTTAAAATCCCCTTCGGATGCCGAAGGGGTGGACGCGCAGCGGACGGGGTAGTTTATCATTAACTACCCTGCCTCGTTTACACTCGGCACCCCTTCAACAATTGAAGGGGATTTTTATAGTATTGTCATTAATTATATTGGTTATCAATGTTTCCAACATATTCAACACATCGTTCATTTTGTACTTAACGTCTTTATCGTCTATATGTACCACAACCAAACCTAATGATTCCAAATATTCGTGTCGATTGGCATCATAAACATATTTATCGTCATGCGACGAACCGTCTATTTCCAGGACTAAATTTAATTTTGCACAATAAAAATCAACGATATAGTTTCCAATAATCTTTTGTCGATCGAAATCGAACCCCATGGCGCGTTTTTGTTTAAGTGCATTCCACAATAACACTTCTGACAGGGTAGAATTTTTACGTAATTCCCGGGCAAGCGGAATCAAAGATTTGTTATAGGGTAAATTCATGACGCACCGAATTTTACATTTATTCAACCGCAGTGTCAAATCCCCTTCACTTGGTGAAGGGGTGGACGCGCAGCGGACGGGGTAGTTTATTCCCCTTCACTTGGTGAAGGGGTGGATTGGGAACGACAGTGAGCAAGACGGGGTAGTTTATTCCCCTTCGCTTGCCGAAGGGGTGGACGCGCAGCGGACGGGGTAGTTTATCATTAACTACCC
>Ga0265301_10000677_pt1 | contig 47288 bp, 35 predicted proteins | sample AusTroGonzalo_MG_2_FD_193488 | JGI IMG/M metagenome (GOLD analysis project Ga0265301, IMG submission 193488) | Bovine rumen microbial communities from tropical cattle in Woodstock, Queensland, Australia - Gonzalo_04 | ecosystem: Host-associated > Mammals > Digestive system > Stomach > Rumen ...
GGCGATCAGCGGTCCGAGCGTGGCGCCGATGCCCCAGCAGCAGTGCAGCCAGCTCATGTCCCGGCTGGAATAATGCTTCGAGACGTAGAAGTTCATGCCTGTGTCGATCGCGCCCTGTCCGAATCCAAGCGGGACCGCGAATGCGAGCAGGACCGCGAAGACAGGCGAGAACCCGCATCCGAGCAGGGAAATCCCCGTGACCGCGCCGCAGATTGCCAGCAGACGCCCCGTGCCGACCTTCCGCAGGATCAGGCCGCTGGCGGACGCCGACACGGACGAGCACAGCGACAGGACGAGCGGAATGAACCCGCCGTACCGGAGCGGGACCGCGAGCGATTCGCTCATGGGGAGCCAGGCGGCGTCGAGTATCTTGTCTGGAAGCCCGAGGCTGATGTAGCCGAGGTAGATGATGCCGAGCAGGATGAGCTTCCGGCGAGCCGGGGAAATGCTGTCGAAAAGATGTTGCATGGAACAGTGTTAAGAAAAAAGCGCGAACCGGAGAGGTCCCGGCCCGCGCTGGAAGATCGGAAGATCAGCAGGTCATTCCTGCGGGAACTCCATGCCTTCCACGATGCCGGGGAGCTCCTGCTTGTAATAGGAGTAGGCCATGCGGCGGAGGAAGAGGACGTCGAGTTTCCAGTCCAGGATCCCGTCGCCGAGGTCGGCGCGGACGTTCGAGTTGTCGAACGTGATCTGCGTGGAAAAGTACGGGATGAGGTCCTCGATCATGCGCATGACGAGCTTTTCGTCCTTGGACGGATCGTCGTTCGTTTCAACGGTGCGGAGACCGGTGACCTTCAGGATGTCGCGGCAGGCGATTCCGATCATCTCGGTGGAGACGGGGCTGTCGCCGGTGATGTGGTACGTGCGGTTCTTCTCCGGGAGCATGAAGAGCTTGGACATGGATTCCTGCACGTAGTCGATCGGCACGAAGTAGATCTTGTCGGACGTGGCGCTGGCGATGCGGATGTTCACTTCCATCTGGGCGTTCGCAGGGAGGCCGGCCTTGAATGCGCGGTTGCTCTTGATGCGGCCGAGGAATTCCAGGATGCGGTAGAACGCGAGCGGCTTGCGGATCACGCCGTCGGAACGGCGGCCGACGATGATGGAGGGACGGTAGATGGTGTACGGGACGCCGACGTTCTCGCGGACGTACTTTTCGGCGTCGAACTTGCTGCGCTCGTAGGAGTTGATCCAGCCGGTGGCGGGCATGGTGTCTTCCATGACGCGTCCGGCGTAGGTGCCTGCGACATAGGCGGTGCTGACGTACTGGAAGCGCGGGATATTGAAGCGCTTGACCGCCTCGACCGCGTTGAGCGTGCCGTTCATGTTGGTCGCGTAGGTCTTGCCTTCGGGGTCTTTTCCGAGGTTGACGTCGGCGGCGCAGTGGAACATCACGTCATAGGGACCGTATTTGGCGATCTCGTCGAACGGAAGTCTGGTCACATCGCCGGAGATGACGGTGATGCGGGAGATGATGGAATCGTAGGAAGCGGGGTCTCCGTCGAATTCACACTGGGCGCGCATGGTGATCTCGGTACGCTCCTGGGCTGTCTGGGCAGAGTTGCCGCGGCAGATGGCGACGATCTTGAAGTCGGGATGATTGCGAAGCAACGCCGTGACGACGGACGCACCGACCAGACCCGTAATACCGGTAAGCAGGATGTTCAAAGCTAACTTACTCCTTATGCCAGTTTTTATTTTTAAAAAATTTATGTAGATGCCAAATGTAAAAAAACGTTCTAACAATATACCACTCTTTCTCAAAAAAGAAAGCCGGAAATACCAAAAAGTCGTGATTTTTTGGAAATCAGTCGAAAAAAAGCGCTTTCCGATTGAAAAACACGATTCGCGGTGATACGTTATTATCGTTTTTTATCTTATTCACCGTTACCATTCGATCGGAGTCTTCACCATGGGGTTTGCCTGCGGTTTTGTCGGTCTTCCCAACGTCGGGAAATCCACGCTTTTCAACGCCTTGACCAACGGCGGCGCCGCCGCCGCCAATTTCCCGTTCTGCACCATTGAGCCGAACACGGGCATCGTGGCAGTGCCGGACGAACGCCTCGGCGTGCTGGCGAAGATCGAGAAATCCGCCCGCATCGTGCCGACGACGCTGAAATTCATCGACATCGCCGGACTCGTCCAGGGCGCCAGCAAGGGCGAGGGACTCGGCAACCAGTTCCTCGGCCATATCCGCAACGTCGACGCCGTGGCGCACGTGGTGCGCCTGTTCCAGGATGGCGACGTGGTCCACGTGGGCGGCTCCATCGACCCGGCGCGCGACCTGGAGCTGATCCTGACTGAGCTCATGCTCGCCGACCTGGAATTCCTCCAGCGCAGGTTCGACAAGTGCAAGAAGCTCCTCCGCACGGGCGACCCTGAGATCAAGGCGGAATACGAGCTCTCCCAGTCCTGCATCGCCGCCCTGGAGGACGGCAGGATCCCGACTTGGGACAAGGACGACCCGGAGACCTGCCGCGTGATGGCGTCGCTCCAGCTCCTCTCCACCATGCCCGCGTTCGTCTGCGCCAATGTCGACGAGGACGGATTCCGTTCTTTCGGGCAGGACGACGCCTCGAAGGCTCTGCTGGAGTACGCCTCCGGGCACGGCATGGAAGTCGTTCCGGTCTGCGCGAAATTCGAGGAAGAGCTCGCCGCGCTCGAACCCGACGACGCCAAGGCGTTCCTGGAGGACATCGGCGCGACGGAAAGCGGCCTCCAGCGCGTCATCCGCACCGGGTACAAGCTCCTCGACTACTGCACGTTCTTCACCACCGGCAAGGACGAGACGCGCGCCTGGACCATCATCAACGGCACTGCCGCGCCGGAAGCCGCCGGAAAGATCCACACCGACATGCAGCACGGGTTCATCCGCATGGAGGTCGTCTCCTACGACGAGCTTGTCGCGCACGGCGGCTGGAACGCCGCGAAGACCGCCGGCAAGCTCCGGACCGAGGGCAAGGACTACATCGTGAAGGACGGCGACTGCGTGTACGTCCTGTTCAACAAGTAAGGTCCGTCCGTTTCGGGGGAAGACATGGCAGAGGACCGGACCAGTTCCAGCAGGCGTTTCTTCAGCAGTTCCCGCAATCTGGCGATCTCGACCCTGATCAGCCGCATCCTCGGGCTTTTCCGGGAGAGCGTGACCTCCGCAGTCATCGGCGGCGGCGCCCTGATGTCCGGCTGGACGCTCGCTTTCACCTGGGCCAACACGTTCCGCCGCATCCTCGGCGAGGGCGAACTCGGCAAGGCGATCGTGCCGATCCTTTCGCTGTCGCTGGAAAAAGAGGGCGTGGAACGCGCCCGCGACCGTTTTTCGACCATCCTGCTGTGGCTGACGCTGCTGCTGACCGCGCTTGCGGTCGTGCTCGGGCTCCCGTCGTGGCTGATCGCCCGCATGCTGGAACCGGGACGCTGGAAGACGGCCTTTGAGCTCTTCCCCATCCTGGCGCCGTACATGGTGTTCATCTGCATCGTGGGCGCGGCGACCGCCTGCGCGAACGTGCTCCGCGAATTCTTCCTGCCGTCGCTGACCGCGATCGTGCAGAACATCGTGCTGATCCTCGCCCTTGTGCTGGTCTGCCGCCGTTACGATGGAATGTCCCAGCTGACGGCATTCGGCCTTGCCGTGCTTGTGGCAGGCATCCTCGAAATGACCCTGATCTTCCTGATCCTGTGGCGGCGCGGCATGATGGTGCGCATTTCGCGGGCGATCCTCCGGGACCGGGAAACCCTGCTTTCCATCTGGAAACTGGTCCTGCCGGGACTGCTCGGAGCCAGTGCGCTCCAGGTGAGCCTGCAGTGCGACCGCATCGTGGCGGGACTCATCGGCGACTACGCCGCATCCTCCCTCTACTACAGCGAACGCCTGGTCTATCTTCCGGTCGGCATCTTCGCCGTATCGTTCGCCACCGTCGCAAATACGGAGCTGTCGCGGTTCGCCGCCACCGGAAACTACGATGACCTGACCGCGATGCTGATGAAGACGATCCGGATCCTGCTGTTCGTGTCCGTGCCGTTCGCGGTGTTCATGGTCTGTTTTCCGCAGAACATCATCAGCCTTTTCTTCCAGCAGGGCAGGTTCGATGAGACGGCGATGCGGGAGACCGCATACGCGTTCCTGATGTACTCCGCCGGGATCCCGCTGTTCTCGGTGTTCAAGATTTCGTCCGTGGCGTTCACGAGCAGACGGGACATGGTGACGCCGCTGAAAGTCTCGCTGATCTGCATCTCGCTGAACATCGTGCTGAACTTCGCGCTGATGGTCCCGCTGAAACAGGGCGGCATCGCGCTCGCGACCATCGTGTCCTCCCTGCTGAACAACACCCTGCTGCTGACGATCTACAACCGCCAGATGCCGGAACACAAGCTCGATTTCCGCGCGCTGGGGCTGTATTTGCTGAAGCTGATCCCGGCGTGCATCCTGCCGCTGATCCCGGCGTATCTTGTCTTCCGCCTGAATATGATCCCCGGCGACCTGGACCTTTCCATGCTGCCGCACGGGGATCTCCTGAAATCGAAGCTGGTCGTTGGCGCGCCGCTGCTGGCCGCCGGGATCGTTTACGGCGTTGGACTGCTCGCACTGTGCTGGATCTTCCGCATCGAAGAAATCGGCGTGGTACTGAACAAGTTCATCCGCCGCGGGAAACGCGCCGCAAAAGCTTAACAGATAAGTCTTCCCCGGACGCCCTCAAGTGCGCGATCACTTGCGTGGGAGGCGTTCCGTGCGGACCGGGAGCAGGTAAAGCGCGGTGAGGAAATTGACCCCGGCGACGAGCACGAAGACCCCGATGGCGCTGATGAATCCGTACGCCATAAGCTGCGCCGAAACGACAGTGCCGATGGCGATCGCAAACGAGTTCACGATGTTGTTCGCGGCGATCGCCCGGGCAACCTGCTCCGGGTCCGCCTTGTGCTGGAGCAGCGCGTTCAGCGGCACCGAATAGAATCCGCCGCAAGCCGCCAGAAGCACGAGGTCGGCGGCGATCCGCCACGAGGCGGGATAGCGCAGGATGTCGGAAACGGACAGCAGCGTGTCGGCGTCCGCCGGGGCATGCGTCCAGGAACGCGAGGCGAAAAACAGGTCGAGCGTGAAGAAAGCCATCAGGACCAGCGCGGGCGAAACGAGCGGCATCACGGCGCGGCGGCGTCCGACGGTATTGCACAGCACGGAGCCGATGGCGACCCCCGCGGAGAAGAGCAGGTACAGGATCGGCACCAGATGCGGCTGCGCGTGCAGCACATCCTTGCAGAATCCCGCCAGCAGCGACACATACAGCGCGGCGGTCATCCAGAACGTCGAAAGCCCCACGACGCAATGGGTCAGGACCTTGTCGCGGAAAACGGTCCGGATGACACCCCACGAGGCGCGGATGAGGTTCGGGTCGATGCGAAGCGCCGGGGCTTCCGGCTTCATATCCGGGATGAAGTACGCGCCGCAGAGCCCGAGGAGCGCCATCAGGAGGATGACCGCGCCGGTCACCAGCCTGCCGTGGGGGAGGGTGATCAGGTAATTGCCGAGAACCGCGCCGAAGATGACCGCGACATAGGTCCCCGCGTTCACGTAGGCGTTTCCGCGCAGCAGTTCGCGTTCCTCCAGCATCTGCGGGATGTAGGCGTATTTGAGCGGGCTGAACAGCGCCGACTGCGTGCCCATGAAGAAAAGCAGGGCGAGGAGCGGCCAGATGCTGCCGCACAGGAACGCAAAGAACACCGGGACCATGAGGCAGAATTCCATGACCTTGTAGGTGCGGAAGAGCTTATGGCGCGGGAACTTGTCTGCGAGCTGCCCCGCCGTGGCGGAAAACGGGAAATACGGCAGCATCAGCAGCGCCATTGCCGTGAACGACAGCGCGTTCGCCGTGCCCGTGGCGAGCCCGGACTGATACGAGATCATGATGACCAAAGCGTTGCGGAACAGGTTGTCGTTGAAGGCGCCGAAGAAGAACGTCAGAAAAAAAGGAAAAAATCTGCGGGAGAAAAACATGAGGCCAGGGTGCGTGATGAAACGGTTTTTTGCGGGGCTGAGCGGGGATTGACTGCCGTTTATAATATAAATCCCCTCCGGGGAAAGTCAAGCGCAAAAGGCGTTTCCCGCCAGACCGCGGGGCGCGGATATCAGCTTTTCGCCTTTTTTTGCGGATTCCGGCTTGACAAATCCTTATAAAACGGCTATCTTAATATTTTCAAATGGTTTTTACTGCTTAACAAAACAGGTATTGATTATGGCGACTTATGATGTCAAGGACGTGAACGGCGTCGAACACCTCAGGCTCGAAGAGTCCGACGTGGCCGCCCTCGTCGAATCCGATCAGCTCACGGCCACGTGCCCCATGAAGAAATCCCCCATGCCGTCCTGGTCCACGGCTGCCAAGTTCGATTTTCTCACCAATCAACTCGACGAACAGCGCAAGCGCATCGCCGCAGCCGCCGCGCAGGCGCGCTGGGACGTCGGCAAAGACCTCACCGACCAGCAGAAAGTCGCGCTCGCCGAGGAAAAGAAGTATGCCGCGAAGCCCGCCCAGCCGATGGCACGTCTCAAGGCTTTCTTCATCGACTTCATTTTCGCGCTCTTCAAGGCCGTTCCGGTGGAACTCGCCGCCATCGCGGCCGTCTATTTCCTCGCCGTTTCCGCCGCATCCTCCCTGCCGGCGCCGACGTTCCCCGCCGACGATGCGAATCCGAAAGCCAAGCATCCTGCCACGTTCGCCGCGATGGACGCCGACGCGGGATACAAGGCGGGGTCCCTCTTCAAGGACGAAGCTACGAAGGTGCAGTATATCTGCCTTTCCACTCAAAAAGGCAAAGCCGTCTGGTGCAAGGCCAGCATGGCCGCACGCATCGCGATCACCGCGGCGCTCCTGTTTTACGCATGGGAATTCGTCATGCTCGGCTGGGGACTCTGCGCCCACGGCCATACCCGCGGCATGAGAAAGAGCGATCTGACGCTCTATAACGCCAATGACGTCCGGGTCGAGCTGAATGGCTTCCAGGTGTTCCTCTCCGTGCTGGTGACGCTTTCGACCTGGGCTATCGCCTGGATCTTCGTGCTGGCACTGAAACGTTCCCCCGCCGAACTCGTTTCGTTTACGCGCTGCAGTGCCGACTAAGCGCTAGACGCTTCCATCTTTTTTTCCTGTTCCATGACCGCATCGCCGCACCCCGGCGGTGCGGTTTTTCTTTCTCTGAAATAACACTGCGGCAGGGATAGAAAACGAATGATTATTACATCCGATTCAGACAATTCTTTGCTATGATAAAAAGATTTGTTTTTTCGGACACGCCAGCTGTTTGATTGTTTATGAGATCCCTAGCAAGCAGCGCGATTCGGCATCGGCCTGCTCTTCCGGTTTCCCGCCCTGAAACAAGAAATATTATGACAGATTACGCCGATCAAATATGACGAAATGACGGTCAATCATCCTTATTTAACGTCAACGATTTGACGGGATGACGGTCAACTATGACGGAATGACGGTCAAATCTTTTACGACTCTGAAAAACCCAGTTTCCGTTCTCGCGCTTGCAACGATGAAACCCCCTTTATAAAAACGAAGCAATACAGATTCTTATCTTTCTAAATTGCGTGGCATCCAAGCTTATCTCCAAGGGAGTTAAGTGTTAAAATTCTATCGGAACAGGCGACTGCTCCATGACGAGCTTTTCGGCTTCTTCCCGGCTGATCACCCCGACAGATCCGTCCGAATACAGCACACGGGCGGTCAACGCGTATTCCGCGCAATGAGGATACAGCAGACGGTATATGGTCATGAGCAATTTGTTGTCGACATGATGGGCGTCCGGCGGGTCCATCGCGATCGGGATCCGGTCGCGCGAATCCAGAAACAAAGCGGATGCGGGAACCGGAAGCACAAGAAACGGATCCCCTGACTGTGCACAGCGGAGATATTTCCCGTTCTGCCCCGGGTCCAGGATTCCCCGGCGCAAAACCTCCTGAAGCAGATCGGCGACCATCATATCAGGCGTGATCTCGATCATCTTCGCGTCGCGCGGCATGGATTCCGGCAGATCGTCGGGATGGGTCAAACCGTAGTGCAGACCTTTGCCGATCTGGCTGAGATTGGAAATACACTCCGAGGCTCTCCACTTGAGCTTGTAGGCATCTTCTTCAAAGATCGAAAGGACCGAACAGCTCCCGATGAGCAGGGTAACGATCACAAGGAGGGTGAAACACCCCCTTTTCAGGATGTAGCTCGTCAGCCAGGACACGGAAACATCTTTCATCCGCAGGACGTCATCATCGCGTTCCGGCTCTTTGGGCGGGGAATCCAGGCACGCCCAAAGATTCTTCGGTTTCTCCGCGGCGGCGGGTGTTTCGTTCTTTTCCGTCGTCATGGCTCCGCCTCCTGCTCGATCATGTATTCGGTCTTTTGTAGTTTGAGCGGCACGGGCGACTGTTCCGCAACGAGTTTTTCAGCCTCTTCCGTAGTCAGGATTTTGACGGTTCCGTCCGAGTAAAGGACGTTTGTGCCGTATTTCCCGTGGCTGCCGGGCCGGCACATGAGGATGGGAACGGGTTTTTGTTCCGCCTGGTTCAGCAGGACCGAAACCGGCGCCGGGAACGCCAGATACGGATCGCGATGGCCGTCGACCGGACAGGAAAAGTAGCTCCAGTTCCTTCCATCGTTTTCATACATCTCCTGAACCATGACGGGGATCGTCCAATCCGGCGGAAGCTCGCGGCCATCTCCCTCAAATTTTGAAAGATAATAAGGCATACTTCTATACACTGTTTGCAGTATGGAACGGCAGTCGAAGGCAACAGTTTCGGGTCTCACTCTTCCGAACGGCGGAAGAAGGCAGAGAATGAGGAAGAGAAGCGTCACCATGGCAAGGAAAGCGATCAGGCATCCGGAACCGAGCTTCTTATCTTTTTCCTGAACGGGGTTGCCGGCGGTCGGCTTGTCGGCGGCACCGGCAATCGTCCCGGTCGGAGCTTCCGCGGAAAATTCGTTCTTTTCCGTCGTCATGGCTTTTGTTCCTCCTCCGGCTGGGTTTCAAAGTCTAATTTGAGCGGAACGGGCGACTGCGCGGCAACGAGTTGTTCAGCTTCCTCTCTGGCCATTTTTTTCTGGCTCCCGTCCGAATACAGGACGAATGAAATAGCCCTGTCCGCGTCGGGCGGACACATGAGGATCGGAACAGCTGGATGAAGCGATTTGTCGAACACAACCGAGGCGGGTTGAGGAAACACCAGATAGGACTGGATGACTTCCCTGGGCTTGCAACGGAGGAACGCGTGTTTGTAGCGTTTGCTTCGGCAGAAAAACTCCTTTTCCCAGACGGGACCGGACAGTTTGGAGTCTTTCCTGACCGCCTCCTGAATCAGGTCAGCGACAGTCCATTCGGGCGGCAGTTCAAAATCCTCTCCGGCGGGAACATCGCGCATGATTTTGCAGATGTGCCACTGCTGGCTCGTGCAGATAGCGCAGTGAACCGCGTCCGGATTCACCCGGTTGAAGTCGATCTGAAACAGGAAAAACAAATTGACCGCGATCAGCAGGAAAACGATGCAGGTATCCCGGAAGCTGAGGTTGCGAACCTTGAACTGTTCCTTCCAGTCCATCGTCTTTCATCCTTTTCCGTTGGGGATGTTATTTGTCTTTTTCCTCGGGACCCGTCACGCCGTCAGCACCGGGCATTCTCAGTTGGTTACAATTTGCAACCAACTCGCAACCCTCTCTGGCTAAGCGATTTTTGAGGACTTTCCAATAGTTCGAGGCGTGCCGTGTGTCCGGCTGGTCGGTCAGGATGCCGACCACATCGACGATGGAATAATACCATGTTTCCGTTTCCGCGTCCCAGGAGGAACGCACCCGTTTGTGTTCGAAAACTTTGATCGCACCGTACTGAGTCATGTCGCGGGAATCCTTCCGTTGAAAACAACCACTATTCGGGCGGAGAGTTCAGATTCTTATTCTTCTTCGGCGCGGGAAAGGAGCTCGTCGCGGAAGGACTTGGTGTAGAATGCGCCGCAGTGGCCGCCGTTGGAGAACCAGGTGATGCGGTCGCCGAGCGTCTCATCGAGGAACTTGCGGTCGGCGTCGTTGATGAGGATGTCGTCCCAGGAATGGATCATGCGGACGGACTTGTTTTCGCGGAGCGTCTTTTCGACGGCACGGAGCCCGGATTCGGAGGCGAGCTGGTCAAGGTCGGCTTCGGTCTTGCCGTTCTGCGGGAAGAGGAAGCGCGTGATGTACTCCATGAAGCCGACGTTGCCGATCTCGCGGTAGAAGTCCTCGCGATTGAACATGGTGCAGGGGGCCTCAATGCCGGGAAGGGGATACTTGCCCTCGCGCTGGGTCTTCTCCAGGACCTCGTCGAGGCAGCTCTGGAACGAGAACGCCACGAAGAACTTGGCGGTGTCGTCGGGGACGAGCGGAGGACGCGTGAAAGTCTCCGGCTCTTTGCTGTCGAACGGCGGGATCACACGGTCGGTAAGGACGTACTGGAGCCCGGCTCCGGTGGTGACCTTTTCCACGGCATCGTCGAACGTCCACTGTTTGGTCACGCCGGCGTATTCATCGGCAGTCTTCAGCGCGACGAGCAGGTCGGCGGGCGGGTTGATCGGGAGATAACGGCTGATGCCGAGGGTATTTTCCTTTTCCTCCATGGCGGCGATATGGCAGAGCTCGAGCGCGCCCATGGACCAGCCGGTGAGGACGATCCGCGGGTCCTTGATCTTTTCGTTTTCGCGGAGGTCGGCGAGGATCTTCTGAAGCACGATGCGCATTTTTTCGGCGTCGCGCGGGGTGTATCCGGGCAGTTTGCCGTCGGTTGCGGTCATGAAGCGCCAGTTGAAGCCGTTATCGACCAGGACGACGCTGTAGCCGGCGTTGTAGAACTCCTCGGCGGTGGCGAGCGCGGTCTGGCCGTTGTAGATGCTGCCGATGCCGGGAATGATGATGGCGAGCTTTTCAGGCGGGACTTCGTTTTTGTCCTTCGGCTTCGGCGCCTCGAAGAAGCCGTATCTGAGGCGGGAGCGCTCGGGGTCGATGCCGACCTCGACTTTCCGCGTGTGTATCTTGTCCTCGAAATCGGAGTTGAAGATGGAGAGGCGCGCGTACCACCAGTCATGGTCTTTCTGCGGCACGAAGTAGATAGCGCGGAGCGTGTCAGCCACGGGTCCGAGCGAATGGTACCCCTCGAGGGCCTTGCGGCGGCCATGCAGGCTTTCCGGCATCGTGGATCCCTGGTCCGGCGGGAGCTCGGGCAGGCGGTCGTGGTAAACGTCCTTCGCGTAGTCGTAATACCACTTGTCGAGCTGGAGTTCACGGTTCAGGAGCGACATCATCACATAGGTGCGGTACGGGTCGGCGGACCCCTTGATCGCGTTCACGAACTTGGGATGCATCGCCACGACGTTGTTGACGTACGCCCAGCTTGAGTACGGCAGATAGGTGCGGATGTCCAGCAGATAGTCGAAGATGCTGCCGACGTCGTCGCGGACGTTGATGTGCTTGCTGCCGGGGATGATCAGGCGGCAGCCCGGACCGATGCCCCAGGTAGCGAACATGCGGCCGAAGTCGGCGTCGGTCTTGTAGAGGTGGAACCAGTATTCGGCGGGGTCGAAGAGCCCGGCGATGCCGATGGTGGAGTTCAGCAGGAAACGCCCCGTCTCGACGCCCGCGCATTCCCATTCAGCGCTGCCGAGCGAGGAGATCGCGCGGCCGGGGAACGCGAGGTTGTGGCAGGCGTTTTCGATGCACTGGATCACGGGACGCGGCAGGATGCTGGACCAGATCCAGCCCAGCGGACGCGCGATGTAGTCCATGATCACGCAGTCGACCTCGAACATGCTCCGGTTGAAGCCTTCGATCGGGTCGTGGCCGGAGAGCTCGCCGATCAGTCGCGCGGTCGGCCAGGGTCCGTCGGGTTCCGCGATCGCGGTCTCTGTTTCTTCGGGCGCTGAGCTCCGGCAGGCACCCAGGAGCAGTGCGGCGCCGATCATGAATGCGGCCAGGAGGCGGTTCCAGTGTTTGAGTTTCATGACGGCGGCTCCTTTCTTATGTCGAGCTATGGTTATTCCAGTTCAGTTTCAGGCAAAAACTAAGGTTCGGGAGATCATTTCCCGGATTGTTCTTTCTTTCCGGCGTCGGTCTTGTCCCCGGCGGATTCGTCCGAGGGACAGGCGCAGCCGATCCACTTGGCACAGCCGGTCGGGTCGCAGCCGTCGAAGCAGAACGTGCAGAGCTTGCATTTCGGCAGGCCGATGGCCTCGACGAGCTGGTCGATGGTCTGGTATTTCAGGGTCGTGAGGCCGAGCCTGCGGCGTATCTCCTCGACCATGCGTTCGTAGCGGGGCGTTCCCGCTGTGATGTATTCGCGCAGGACTTCGGGCGTGGGCTCGCCGCCCTCGAGCTCGACGATGACGCGGCGCGCAGCCAGGTCCATCACGGAGCGCGAACGGGAGAAGTTAAGGAAGAGGCAGGGGAACGCGAGCGGCGGCGAGGCGGAGCGCAGATGCACTTCCTTAGCGCCGCGGTCGAGCAGGCGCCGCGTGACATCGCGGAACTGCGTGCCTCGGACGATGGAGTCGTCGCAAAAGAGCAGGCGCTTTCCCTCGATCTGGTCCTGCACGGGGAGCAGCTTCATCTTCGCGATGAGGTTGCGGTGGGACTGCACCTGAGGCATGAAGCTGCGGAGCCAAGTGGGCGTGTATTTGACCAGGGCGCGCAGGTAGGGGCGGCCTTTCTTGTTCGAGTAGCCGATGGCATGTGCCACGCCGGAATCCGGCACGCCGCACACGGAATCGACCTCGACACCGTCGCGCGCGGCGATGCGGGCGCCGTTTTCATAGCGTACGGTCTCGGTGTTGCGCCCCTCGTAGTCGGACGAGGGATAGCCGAAGTAGACCCACAGGAACGAACAGATCTGCATGGTCTCCTCGGGTTCCTTCAGCTGTTCGGCGTTTTCGGCGTCAACAAGCACGATCTCGCCGGGACCGAGGTCGCGGACGAACTCGTAGTCAAGGTTCGGATATGCCGAAGTCTCCATGGCAACCGCCATCGCGCCGGGCTTCTTCGCGATGGAAACGGGCGTGCGGCCGTAGCGGTCGCGGGCAGCGTAGATCTTTCCGTCGGACATCACGAGCATGGAGCAGGAGCCCTTGATGCGGTGCATGGCGTACGCGATGCCGTCCCGGATGGAATCCTGGGTGTTGATGAGCGAGGCGACGATCTCGGTGGGGTTGTGCTCGCCATGGCTGTGCTCGGCGAAATGGATGTGGTGCTCCTCGATCGCCTGGCGCGTGAGCTCCTCGATATTGTTGAGCTTGCCGACGGTCACGATGCTGTACATGCCGAGGTGCGACGCGATCAGCAGCGGCTGGTCGTCCATGTCGCTGATGACGCCGATGCCGCACTTCGCCCCGCGGAACATCTCCAGGTCGGGGCCGAACTTGGACCGGAACATCTCGTTGGAAATATCGTGGATGGAGCGAATGATGGAACCGTAGGAATTGGTGACGGCCATGCCGCCGCGGACCGTACCCAGATGGGAATGGTAGTCGACCCCGTAGAAAAGGTCGTCCACGCACTCATCGTTTGAGACTACGCCGAAAAAACCGCCCATAGCGAGCTACTCCTTGTTTGGGACTTGGAAGATGTGATGCTATAATATAGCATAATTCTGTCTAAAAACGAATCGTTTTTCTGAAATTTTCACCGTCACGGTAATGTTTTTTTCTTCTGCTGCCATTTTCCGGTTGCCGGGATCCCGGGCTTTTTCCGATAAAGAAAGAACGGAAACGGCTTTTCAGCGGCTTTTTTCAAAAAAAACAGTAAAAATGACCGATTCCGGCTTTCATAAATCGGGAATCGTGCTATTTTACTTTGTCATGTTGTAACGAAACGACGGAGAGGAATGAGAATGGAACTTGATCAGGGTGCGGAACGCAGTGTCTGGAATTTCGGGAATTACCTCCGGACCGCACTGTTTCTGCTGTTTGCCTGTGCCATATTATCGCACGACAGGACGGACCTGGCCCTGCTGGAAGGCGGGATCGCCGGACCTGCGATCTACCGGAACTGGATCGGATATCTCGGCGCCCATGCCGCGCGGGCCATGTTCTACACGTTCGGACTGGCGACGTATCCCTTTCTGCTGATCCTCTTCCTGCTGCTGCTCCGGCGGTTCATCCCCGGACTGCCGCGGCGCGGCACGCTCTGGTGGGCGTTGCCGGTCATCCTGCTTGGCTCATCCATGCTGTTCGCCATGTGGCCGCAGCAATTCATCGCGGAGACGGACCATCTGGGCATCGGGCGCATGGAGCAGTCGGCTTTGGCGCTGTCCGGCGGCGTGGTGGGGGCATCCCTGGCTGCGCCTCAAGTTGCCTCGTTCCCTGAAGCGGGCCTGGTCCGCCGGTACATCGGCGACGTGGGCACGATCCTGGTCGCGCTGGCGTTCCTGCTTCCCGGACTGGTCTTTCTCTTCATTCGCGACTGGCTCCCGCTCATCGTTGCGGCGTTCCGGTCTGATCCCAAGGAAAAAGATGGAAATGCGGCGGACGACGTCCAAGTCCAGCCCGCGAACCGCGGCCGCATCTACACGCCTGAAAATCCCGAGGGCGAAATCTGGAATCCCGAGGCGGAAACGCCCGCTATCCACCAGTATGCCGGCGAGGAAATCGAAGAAGAAGAAGGCAATGCAGCCCCGGCAGAAAAGAAACAGTCGAAATTCATGGCCGCCCTCGGCGCCCTCTTCGGCTCCCGCAAACCGCCTCAAAAACCCAAGACGGATTACGAGGAACCGGACGAAGACGACATCATCGCGCCGCCGGTCCGGCCCCCCTCCCAGGCAGTCCGCAAGCCTTCGGCGGTCATCCGCGATTCCGACGTGGTGGTCGCCCCGCCGCAGAAACGCAGGGCGGCGCAGCCCGCGCCGGGCACGGTGATCCGCGATCCCGACGAACTCGTCGTCCCGGCGGCTCCGCAGAAGCCGCGCGCTGCCGCACCTCAGGCGGCTCCCCAGCCCGTGCCTCCACCGGAACCGCAGGAACAGCCCGACGAACCCGAAAAGCCGGAAGAGCCCGAACTTTACGACGAGGAGCCCGAGGAAGAAATTGTCGAAAGTCCCGCCGCCGCAGCGAAGCCTGCCGCACAACCGGCTCCGTCGCCCCGCCCGATCCCGACGCAGAGGTATTCGGAAAATAAAGCCGGCTATGACCGCGAGCACCCCGCACCCGCCGCAGACGACGAACCGGCTCCGCCGCCGCCCGTCTACGAGGAATACCATCTGCCCAGCCCGATGCTGCTGGACCGCCACGGCGACGAGATCGCCAAGGAGGACCAGGCGTACATCCGCGATGCCAGCCTGAGCCTGGAGAAGACGCTGGAGAGCTTCGGCGTCGCCGGGTATGTGTCGAACATCACCGTCGGGCCGCGCGTCACGCAGTTCGAAATCGCGCTGAACCCCGGCGTCCGCGTGGAAAAGGTGACCGGCATCCAGAACAACATCGCCATGGCAATGGAGGCACAGAGCATCCGCATCCGTGCGCCGATCCCCGGCAAGGACGCCGTCGGCATCGAAGTCCCGAACAAGGCTTCCAGCACGGTCTATCTGCGCCCGCTCCTCGAATCCGCCACCTGGCGCGAATCCCACGCCGCGATCCCGATCCTGCTCGGACGCGACATCGCGGGCAAAGTCTACATGACCGACCTCTCGAAAGCGCCGCACCTGCTGATCGCCGGGTCCACCGGCTCCGGCAAGTCCGTCTGCATGAACACCCTCATCATGAGCCTGCTTTTCCGCTTCTCGCCGGACGAGCTGAAGCTCATCATGGTCGACCCGAAAGTCGTGGAGCTGGAGATGTACCGTCCGATCCCGCACCTCATCACTCCGGTGGTCAACGACCCGAAGAAAGTCCCGCTCGCGCTCCGCTGGGGCGTGAACGAGATGGAACGCCGCTACAACGTTCTCGCGAAAGTCAAGGCGAAGAACCTCGCCGCGTTCAACTCCAGGCCGCCCGATCCGCAGCCGGTCATCGACGACTTCGGCATGCTGGTCCCGGCAAAGCTCCCGATCCTGATCATCATCATCGACGAGCTCGCCGACATCATGATGACGGACGCGAAGAGCGACGTGGAACAGAGCATCTGCCGCATCGCCCAGAAGGGCCGCGCCGCTGGCATCCACCTCGTCATCGCCACGCAGTCCCCCCGCAAGGAGGTCGTTACCGGCCTCATCAAGGCGAACATCCCGACCAAGATCGCGTTCCGCGTCAGCAACGGCATGGACAGCCGCGTGATCCTGGACGCCATGGGCGCGGAAAAACTGCTCGGCAACGGCGACATGCTGTTCAATCCGCCCGGCGGAGCCAACCTCGAACGCATCCAGGGCGCATACGTCTCCGACCTCGAGATCGCCAAGGTCATCGACGAGGTCGCGGCACAACGTCCGCAGATGTTCGACGACGGCATCTTCGCCAGCGGCGACGAAGACGAGGACGACGACGAACCGAAAGGCCGCCGCGGAAAGGGCAAATCCTCCAAAGGCGGTTCCCGCTACGACAATTACGACGACGAGATGGACGACTACGACGATGAGATGGACGGCATGGCAAACGCCGACATCATCAAGGCCGCCGCGGACAAATACCTGGAGCCGACCGATCCGCCGATCATGGTCCGCGCCCTCGAGATCATCATCAACGACCAGCAGGTCAGCACGTCCTATCTCCAACGCAGGCTCGGCATCGGCTACAACAAGGCCGCCGACATCATCGACAAACTTGAACAGCGCCACGTCATCAGCGCCCCGCTTCCCGGCGGGCAGAAACGCTCCATCCTGATCACGGACGGCCTGGAAACGCCCAATGACTGAGGTATCGCAACATGATTGATCCTGAAGATCCAGCAGCAAAAAACGAACAGGAACTGAATCTCTTTGCCGATCAGCCCCAATCCGAAGACGCCCCCGCCAAACCGGAATCCGGCGCCGCCGAGGCATCGGACATGATCCAGGCGGAAGAACCCAAGGCTCCCGCGCCAGAGTCATCCCCCGAACCTGTGCCCCAAGTCGAGGATTCTCCGGTCGTCGCGCCCCCGCCGCCCCGGAAACAGCCCTCGTCCGTACGGCCCGGCATCGTTTCTCCCCGCGCAGGGCGCGCGTTCCCGCCTGCGTCTTCTTCCGCATCCGCATCCACCGGCGCCCACAAACCGCTTCCGCATCCGATCCAGCAGGACCAGACGCTCGGGCAGACGCTGGTCTCCATCCGCAATGCGCGCGGGCTTTCCCTTGAGGAAGTCGCGCTTGCCACGCGCATCCGCATGGACTACCTCACCGAACTGGAATCAGACGAACTTCTGAAGACCCTTCCCCACGTTTACGTTTCCGCCTACGTCCGCAAGCTCATCGAGGTCTACGACCTCTCCAGGGCGGACGGCGAGGCGCTGATCGAAAAGATGAACGTGGAAACGCCTCAGGACGAGGAGGAGCTTCCGAATAAACTTATCGAATCCGTGAACGAAGGCGGCATGGTGAACGAAGGCGAAAACAAGCGCATCCGCAACATCACCATCATCTTCTTCTCCGCCATCGGCATTGTCGCGGCCGCCATCCTGTGGCTGGTCATCCTCGTGATCGTCCGCTATGTCAGGACCTCGGACCCCGCCCCCGGGCGCGATCCCGCTGCGCAGACCGGCGCCGTCCAGCCCGCCGAGGAACCCGTTTCCCAGACGGTCCTCCTGGACGAGTCGGAACTGGACGCCCTGATCGTGCCGGAGACGCCCTCCATCTCCGTGCTGAAAATGAGCAAAGTGCCGGGCGTCCGCGAAACGCCCTGAGCCCGAGGGTATCACACGCGCCGTTTGAACCGGCAAAAAGCAAGCCCGGCCTTTCGAGGACCAGGCTTGCGTGTTTTTGAAGACCTGAGGAACGGAGATCAGCTGCTCTTTTCGAGCAACGCGTCCAGGGTCCTCTGCGCAGCCTCGAGCTTCAGCTCCAGGTCGTTCACATCCTGCGCCTGCTTGTCGCGTTTCACCTTGCCGGAGTCGACCTCTTTCATCAGCATATTCGTGACGGCGGCATTGTGCTTGCCGGTGCTGATGCGTCCGCCGTAGCCCCAGAGGGATTCGATGGTGGCCTGTGAGGTGCCGATGGACGACATGCCGATGTCCGTGCGGTCCCGGCCGTCGGTCTTCTCCGCCGCGTCAAGGCGCTTTTTCGCCTCCTCGAGCTCTTTTTCGAGCCTGAGGACTTTCTGTATCTGGAGGTTGATGCGATTGTCCTTGTACCGCTTGTTCTCCATGGCATTGTACTTCTGCGCCCTGGCTTGCCGGGCTTCTTCCTCCCTGGCGGCGAGCTTCTTCAGGTCGCCAAGCTTCCTTTCATAGCGGGCGGACTTGATCGCGTCGTAGCCGAACATCAGCTGGTATTCCAGCGGCATGTCGGAGAACGGCACGAACATGCAGCCGTCCTTGTAGCCGAGCGTGATCCCGTTCGGTTTCTTGTCGAGGATGTAAGCATTCTGAAGCACCTTGCCCGTTTTGAGAGTAAGGGTGTGCTTCTCCGGTTCCTTCTTGTCCGCATCGGCCGCAAACGCCGCATTCGCGGCAAACAGCGCGGCCGCAAAAACTGCAAAAGCCGTGATCTTCATCATTTGCCTCCTTCCAGGGCGCTCAGCATTTCAGGTTTCCGGAACACATATGCCGGGATGTCGATATTCGCCTCAAACGAAGTCAGGGTGACCTTTGTCGCCCCGTCCGGGGAGAACTTGAACATCTGCGTGGGCAGCGTGACGCCGTCGAACGTACGGTAGCCGAAATACTGCATCGTGTGGACGCCGTCCTCCCGGGTGACCTCGAACTGCCTCAGCAGATCGGTATCCACGCCGAACCAGAGCCTGACCGGGACGTCCTGGTCGCGGCGGAACACGGCATGGATCACGTTGCAATCCTCGCCGCATACGGATTCGGTTCCCTCCTGAAGCTCGGCATTGGCGAAAATGTCCTGGAAGTTCACCTGGAACGGGAGCGCCTGAAGCAGGGCGGCGTGCATCTGCTGGATGTCCTCCGCAGTCATGTCGATCACGTCGCCGCGCAGAAACATCCATCCTGATGCGCCGTTCAGGCAGAACACCATGCAGCGATCCCCGTCCAGCAAGTCGATGCGGACATGGTACGGCTCCTTGAAACGGATCGTAGCAGTCCCGCGTCCGCCGCCGAACTCATAATTGAACTCCGCCGTTTCGATCTCCGACGCCGCCCGGTCCTTCGCGATGGTGTTCTCGCCTTCATCGAAAACGCTGTCCATCGTGTCCCGGAACAGGACGCACGCCGACAGGAACGTAAAGGCCGTGGCAGCGACGACCGCAAGCACGGCTCTGAATAATCGTTGTTTCATTCCTCATCTCCTGATTGGGATTCCGGCGGATCTTCCTTTCCCGTCATATGACTATGCCCGCCGCAGATCGCCTTTTCCCCGGAAGCCGGAAAAAAGGATATTAATCTAATCAATATACCATCCGGAAAAAAACAAGTCAAGCGGACGAATCAAAAAAACGGATCTCCGCTTCATTTTTGATGACCCACAGCCGGTGCGCGAAATGACAAAAAAACGATCCTGCCCCCCTGCCCGATGAAGCTGTCAGAGCGGAATCACTCACTCGGGGACGGCGATCCCGGTGAGCTTGGAAATCTGGCTGAGGTAATCTTTTTTGCTCAGGGCGCCGGGGATGACGCCAAGTATTTTCTTGCCGTCGGAAGCCAGGATGACCGTGCAGGGATAAACTGCCGGAACGTTGAGCGCTTTCCGCAGGGACTGGTTCGCGGAGACCTGTTCCTCCGGAGCCGAAACGCCGACAAAATGCTGGATGTAAAGGCCGACCATGGCTGGCCGCACCATGGCGGCATACTCTTTCGACCGGAGGACGGAGGACTCAAACGACTTGCAGATGGAACTCCAGTCCGGGCCGGAGAACAGGATCAGGATGGGCTTGCCGTCCTTCGCTGCCTCGGCGCGGGCGTCTTTCAGGCGGAGATGCCAGCCATCGCCGGCGTTGGTCCCGGGGAGGATCCAGCCGGATTCGTCGGTCTTCCGCGCGGGCTCGGCCGCCCGGAGAACGCCGGACGCGAACAACATGACGGCGCATGCCGCAAGAAAAAGAGCTAGAGAACGGGAAAAGCGTGCCGTCATGGGAAACTCCGTAAAAGTCACTCGGGAATGGCGAGGGAGCAGGGACCGTTCTGGCAGCCGCCGTTGCAGCCGTGCACCTCGATGAAGTTGGCGTGCGACCTGCCGAAGAGGAAGAGATGGAGCAGCTTCAGCGTCTGGGCGTTGATGCCGTCGATGAATTTCTCCTGAAGCTCCAGCATGGGCTCGGATTCAAGCGCGGATGCGAGCATCGCGCCCGTCGCAGCGCAGGTGCGCGAGAAATCGTGCTCCATGTCGTCGGAATCCTGCGGGATGTAGTCCTGCGGCTCCAGTTCGGCGCCGCCGAACGCGATCAGGATCGCACCGAGTTCCTCGAACGTGATCACGCGGTCCACGCCTGCGCAGGAAAGCGATTCAAAACGCTTTGCGATGCAGGGACCGATGAACACGTTCACAGCGTCGGGATAAAGCTCGCGGGCTTTCTGTCCGGCAAGCGCCATGGCGCTCGGCACGGATGAGAGATAGGGGCGCATGGCGGGCAGATGGCGCCGCACAAGCTCGACGAATGCCGGACAGCTGGAATCTGCCACGAGCTTGCCGCCGAGCTTCATCTTGCGGATGAATTCCTCCGCGGCGAGGCTTGCCGCCGTCTCGGCGGCTTCGCCAACCTCGACGATCTCGGTAAAACCGACCTTGCGCAGGGATTTGAAAAGTTTTTCGCGTCCGCCGGGGAACTGGTGAAGCGTGGACGGCGCGACGAGAGCGACGGCCTGGCGTCCTTCCGCCAGCGTCTTCAGCACGGGGACGAGCTCCGACCTCTGCATGACCGCGCCGTAGGGGCATGCGCGGAAACATTTGCCGCAGAACGTGCATTTCTTGAAGTCGATCTCGGCATGGCCCTGTTCGTTTTTGCGGATCGCGCCGACGGGACATGCCGCCTCGCAGGGGATCGGGAAGCGCTTGATGGCATTGTAAAGGCAGACGTCGATGAGGCATTTGCCGCACTGGACGCAGGATTCCTGGTTGATGAACGCCTTGCCGCGCATGACGTTGATCGCGTTGTTCGGGCAGACGTGGATGCAGGTCTGGGCGAAGCAGTTGCGGCAGAGGTTCTGGACGACCTCGATCTTGGCGTCGGGACAGCAGGAACAGGCGGTGGCAGCGACCGTGAGTGGGCGTTCGGGGCGTTCGGAATCCGCGGAGAGCAGCTCAAGATATTCGTGCGGGAACCGGCTGTCGTCCTGCTCGTCCTGGGCATCGAACCCGAGGAGCGCCATGATGCGGCAGCGGATGACCGCGCGGTCGTGCTCCAGGCAGCAGTGAAGAGGCTTGGAGCCGGACGGCTTGATGTAGCAGGGGAGCTTGTCGATCGTATCCTGGAGCGTGCCTTTCTTGAACTCGCATGCCAGGCGGATCATGAGCTCGCGCCGCTGGCGTTCGGGACTGTTGGAATACTCCATGGTCAAGCCTCCTGCTGCCGGTTCATGATTTCAGTAATGGCATCGCACACGGACTCCAGGGTCGCGTTCTGGATGAGCTGGCCGTTGATGCGTGCGAACGGCGCTTTCGCGAGGTCCAGGCAGCCGCAGTCCACGGGGCACGGCGAAACCATCAGCTCGATTTGCGGAAGCCATTTTTCGGGCAGATGCGCCCCGATGTTCAGGATGCGGGCGTTTCCGAGCATGTAACACGTCATGCCGCAGAAAATCTCCACTTCGATTTTGCTGTTTTCGCTCATGTTTGCAGATTCCTTTTCTCCGCGGGCCGGGTAGGGCTGGGGCGCCATGCGGTTCGAGTGTCCTGTCCGTCAAAGAATGTCCATTACAGGAAAATACACGCGTTTCCGCGTTTTTCAAATGCTGTAAAGGGAAAAAACGCAGAAAACACTAAAAAAACAACGATCACTGCCGAAACTGCTCCGGAAGGGAATGCTTTCAGGTCCCGATGCCAGTTCATCGCAGGCAGCGCCGGACAGGGGCCTGCGTCGGATGGGAAGCCGCCGTTTTCGCTGAAAGCAGTTTTGGAAAGGCGGGGTATTTCTTCGTTGAAGCTAACTTTTAGGACAGGCTTCCTGCGCAGGATAAAACGGAGGACTTGAAAAAGACGAAAGCCCCGGAACCATCCAACAGGCCTGGCGTGGAAACCTGGCCTGCCCTGCATTGCCCCAACCCGCCGTATCCTGTTCATATTCTGTCGATGAAACAGAACGCACAGGGCGCCGGTCCCTTTTCACATTCTCCCATTTTGGACAGCTGCGCACCGAAGCTCCGGCGCACAGCGGATGGTCCCGGGACTTTGAAGTCATGAATTACTATACAGCCTTTTCTCGGGATTTCAAGTTAGTTTCAACTAATTTTTTGTTTTTTTCTTGCGCTGAGCAGGCAAAAAGTGCGTTTTTGTACCGGGCAAAGCGCTTTTTCCGCCTTTTTTTGCCTTTTTCGCCTTGACTTTGCCCCGGCTGGGGGTATATTTCTTTTAAGACTGTAGTAATCCATCTTTCGACATCCAGGAGGTTTGAACTATGAGAACATCAGTTTTGGCCATGATCCTCGCAGGCGGAGAAGGCACGCGCCTGGCTCCGCTGACCGACCAGCGCGCGAAACCCGCAGTCCCGTTCGGAGGCAAGTACCGCATCATCGACTTCGTGCTGAGCAATTTCGTGAACAGCGGCATCGACAGCATCTTCGTGCTGACCCAGTTCAAATCGCAGAGCCTGATGGAACACATCATCAACGGCTGGAACCTCTCCAACGCCCAGCAGCGCGGCCACTTCATCATCCCGGTGCCCGCCCAGATGCAGACGCGGGAACGCGAATGGTACCAGGGCACGGCGGACGCGATCTACCAGAACATGAACCTGATCGAGGACTTCGACCCGGACCTCGTGGCGGTGTTCGGCGCGGACCACATCTACCGCATGGACGTAAGCCAGATGGTCGACTTCCACCAGCAGAACAACGCCATCGCAACCGTGGCGGCGATCCCGATCCCGATCGAGGAGGCCAGCCAGTTCGGCGTCATCGAGGTCGACGACCAGTGGCGCATCGTGGGATTCCAGGAGAAGCCGAAGAACCCGATCCCGCTGCCGAACGACAAGAACATGTGCCTCGCCTCCATGGGCAACTACATCTTCAACTCCGGCGACCTGCTGACGCTGCTGAACCGCGACCACAAGGCCGGCAAGACCAGCCACGACTTCGGCAAGGACATCATCCCCGCCCTGGTGAAGACCAAGCGCCTCTACGCCTACAATTTCTACACGAACGTCATCCCCGGCCAGGACCTCTCCACGAAGCCCTACTGGCGCGACGTCGGGACGCTGAAAGCGTACTTCGAGGCGAACATGGACCTCCGCAGCACCACGCCCCACCTCGACCTCTACAATCCGTTGTGGCCGATCAACAACTACCACTACAGCCTGCCCCCCGCCAAGTTCATCCACAACGAGGAGGTGGACTCCTCCGGACTCCCGCGAATCGGCAAGGCAATCAACTCCATCGTCTGCGACGGCTGCATCGTGTCCGGCAGCACAGTGACCGACTCGATCCTGTTCAACAAGGTCTTCGTCCACAGCTACGCCACGGTCCACAACTGCATCCTGCTGTCCGATGTCGATATCGGCGAACACTGCCGCATCCGCAACGCGATCATCGACAAGCACAACATGATCCCGCGCGGCACGATCATCGGCTATGACAGGGCAGAAGACGAGAAACGGTATTTCGTGGTCGACCTCGGCGTGGATGAATTCGGCAAGCCGAAATGGCTGACCGTGATCCCGAAAGAACGCCATTCTCTCCAGGTGATCCATCCATCGGCCGACCTCACGCAGCTCGACGCCGAACCGGAAACCGATGAAAAGGCGTCCGGCGCCGGACAGGCGTAAGAACGCGGGACATCGAACGTGAAGTCCGCCGAGGCAGCCTCCCGCCTCTGGGATCGTGTTTTTGAACGGGTGCGGCGCGAACTCGGCGACGCACCCGGGTGCCATGATTTCGCCCATACGCTCCGCGTGCTGAAAAACGCCGAACGGATCGCCTCGGAAGAGCCCGGCTGCGATCCTGACGCGGTGCGTTTCGGCGCGCTGCTGCACGATGTGGCGCGCCCGGAGGAACTGGCATCGGGCGGCAAGCTCTGCCATGCCGCGCTCGGCGCGGAGAAAGCCCGCCGCATCCTTCAGGAGGAGGGCTGCGAAGACGCGGCATTTGCGGACCATGTTTCCGAGATCGTGCGGACGCACCGTTACCGAGGCAAGCTCAAGCCCGCCACGCTGGAGGCGTGCATCGTATATGACGCCGACAAGCTCGACTCGCTCGGGGCGTTCGGCGTGGCGCGCGCATTCCACTTCGCCGGACGCATCGGCGCCTGCCTGCACAACTCCGAAGAGGAAGCCCTCGCCTCGGAGTCGTACTCCAGCCAGGACTCCGCCTACCGCGAATATCTCGTGAAGCTCCGCGGGCTCCCGGGCCATCTGCTGACAGATTCCGCGCGCCGTTTCGCCGCGGACCGTGCGGTGTTCATGCAGGCGTTCTTCGACCGGCTGAACGAGGAACAGGAAGGGCTCAAGTGATGTTTTCCGGTTTCCTCGAATACTGCTTCCCGGACATGACGGCGTTCCAGCTGTGCATAGTGGCAGTCTCCGCGTTGCTCGTGGGCGTGAACAAGTCGGGCATTCCCGGGCTCGGCATGCTGCCGGTCATCCTGCTGGCTGTGGCGTTCGAGCTGAACCCGGGATTCGCGACCGGCGTGATGCTGCTCATGATCTGCGCGGGCGACATCTTCGCGGTGTCGTACTACCGGAAAAATGCCGACTGGAAGATCGTGCTCCGCCTGCTCCCGTACACGATGCTGGGGCTGGCGCTCGGATTCGTGACGCTGCGCTTCCTGGACAGGCCGGAACATCTCCGCATCATGATCGGCTGGATCATCCTGCTGCTCGCCGCCGTCCACCTGGTACGCGTCGCGTTTTTCAAGCACGCGGACGTCCCGGGGCACTGGGCTTTTTCCGCCGTCGTCGGCCTTACCGCCGGGTTCACGACGCAGGTGGCGAACGCCGCCGGCCCCGTGATGGCGCTGTACCTGCTGAGCATGAAGCTGCCGAAAGACCGCTACGTCGGCACCTGCGCCTGGTTCTTCATGATCATGAACTGGACGAAGCTCCCCGTGTTCTGTTTCGAGGGACGCGTGACGTTCGCCGCCCTGCGCGCCGTCCTGCCCGTGCTCCCGCTGATCCTGCTCGGCGCGGTCCTGGGCGTGCTTTTCGTGAAGCGCGCCCCTCAGAAGTTCTTCGAAGCGGTCGTCGAGGTCATCGTCATCGTTTCCGCGGTCAAACTCCTTTGGCCTTCCTCTTCCGTCAATCCCCCCGAACCCGCACCCGTTCCAGTCGAGGATGCCGCGCCAGCCGCGCTCTCCGATCCCGGACCGGAACTCGCCGGCGAGGGCTAACCCCCCTTCCCTCACATGGAGCAACCAACCATGGAACCCACCCCGATGAATGAAAAAGAGCAAACCGGCGACAATATCGCCGTGAACGATCCGTCCACGACGAAGACCGCGATCAATATCGTGGAACAACCCAAGGACCCCGCCGCCCCGCTGAAGCAGATCGAACAGAAAGTCTGGAATGTCCGCACGGCAGGCCTGCCGAAAAGCAAGGCCGTCCCGCTTGCCGTCGAACGCGTTCTCCTGCTGACCGGCAAGAACTTCGTGAAGAACAAATGCGCGCTGCGGGCGTCCTCGCTGACGTTCCTCACACTGATGTCGGTCGTGCCGCTCGTCGCGCTTCTCCTCGGCATCGCACGCGGTTTCAACTTCGAAGAGATGCTCCGCGAAAAGCTCGTCGAGAGTTTCGTCGGGCAGGAGCAGGTCGCCGAATGGATCCTGTCTTTCGCAGACACCACGCTCAAGGTCGCCGCGGGCGGCGTCATCACGGGCATCGGCGTCGGCATGCTGTTCTTCACGGCGCTGAAGCTGCTGGCAAATATTGAAAGCTCGTTCAACGACATCTGGGGCATCAAGCAGGGGCGGCCCATGCTCCGCAAGCTCAGCGACTACATCACGCTGCTGCTCCTCTGCCCGGTTTTCGCGGTGCTTCTCCTCGGGCTCAATACCTTCGGCATGGCCAGCATCGAGGGCGTCAAGTGGCTTCCGGGAAAAGGCCATCTGCTGAACGCCATCCGCTACGTTTCCCCGTTCGTGCTCGCCTGGGTCATGTTCTTCTTCCTCTACCTCTTCATCCCGAACACCCGCGTCAAGCCGAAAGCCGCGCTCTGGGGCGCCGTCCTGACCGGTACGCTCCTCATCGTCACCCAGTACATCTACATGTACCTGCAGACGATCCTGACGAGCTACAACAAGGTTTACGGAAGCTTCGCCGCGCTGCCGTTCTTCCTCCTCTGGCTTCAGGCGACCTGGACCGTGATTCTGCTCGGTGCGCAATTCGCGTTCGCCGTCCAGAACGTCAACTACTACGAATACTACCCCGGCGATCAGCCCCTCTGCGCGCATTACCGTTCCGTCAGCGCCCTCCGCATCATGAAGCTCCTCGGCGATGCGTTCAACAACCGAAACGGCGCGGTGACCATCACGGATATCTCCGGCAAACTGGAGATCCCGATCCGTATCGCCCGCGCCGTGCTGAACGACCTGATCGCCGCCGGACTCGTGATCGAGGTGACGTTCGACCGCCGCCACGACGACGCTTTCATGACCAAGGTCCCGCTTGGAGACTTCATCCCGACGACCATCCTGGAACGCCTCTCCAAGATCGGCGACAGCGGCTACCAGTCCGAAAACGCCGCCGAAGCCGAAAAGCTCCTCGCCGATTTGTGGGGTGCGGCGGAAAAGAACTCAGCGAACACGCCGCTGGTGACATTCACGCCGGAAACCCTGCTGGAAGCGGAAAAGGCCGTCTCCGCGAAGGCATCGGAAGTTTAATTGGCGGTTTCCGTGAAAAAAGCCCGGTGAAACTGTTCTCTCCGGGCGTGAAAAAAGCGGCGGTATCCGGGTGTGGATGCCGCCGCAACCTTTTTCCTGTAATTCAGGCTGGATGAAGCCGGATTAACCGACCGAAAGCCCGGGCTCGCAGCCGTCGCCGTCCACAGTCACGAGTTTCAGGCTGTTCTCGCTCTTGGCAGCCAGGAGCATGCCGCAGGACTCGAATCCGGCGATCTTCGCGGGCATGAGGTTCGCGACCACGACGATGGTCTTGCCGATCACGTCCTCCGGCGCATACTGCTGGGCGATGCCCGCCACGAGCGAACGTACATCGCCGTTTCCGAGGTCGACTTTCAGGTGGAGCAGGCGCGTCTTGCCTTCGATGCGCTCGGCCTCGAGGATCTTCGCGGTGCGGAGCTGCGTCTTGAAGAACTGTTCGATCGTGACCATGCCTTCCGGGACCACGACGTCCTTGGTTTTCGGCGCCTTGACTTCCTGTTTTTTCTGCTTCTCCGGCTTCGCGGGGGCGGCCTCTTCGGGCTTCTCGACCACGATGCGCGGGAAGAGCGGGGGCATGTCGACCATGGTGCGCTTCATGTCGCCGGTGGCGAATTCGCGGAGCGACTTGAAGTCGGTCTTCGTGATCTCCTCCTCGGAGAGCCCGAGGGAGCGGCGCAGCAGCGTCATCTTTTCGGGCATGATCGGGAAGAGCAGGGCGGATACGATCTCAAGCGTCTGCGCCGCGGCGAACAGCACGGCGGCGAGGCGGTCGGTCTTGCCTTCCTTCGCGAGCGTCCACGGGGCGGTGCGCTCCAGGAACTTGTTGGCTTCGCGGACCACGTTCATGACGGCGGCGATGCCGCGGTCAAGCTTCATGGCATTGAGCTCGTTTTCAAGCTGGTTGACGGCCAGTGCCGCCTTGGAGATCAGCTCCATTTCGAGCGGCTGGAGCGGAGGCGGAGCGGGAAGCGTGCCGCCGAAGTTCTTGATGGAAAGCTTCACCACGCGCGAAAGCAGGTTGCCGAGGTCGTTTGCGAGGTCGGTGTTGAACCGCTGGAGGAAGTCCTCCTCGGTAAACGAGGCGTCGTTGCCGGGGGTCATGGCGGCGAGCAGGAAGTAGCGGAACGCGTCCACGCCGTACTTGTCCGCCATGTCCATCGGGTTCACCACGTTGCCGAGCGACTTGCTCATCTTGCGGCTGCCGGTGAGCCACCAGCCGTGCGCGAAGATGGTCTTCGGCATCGGAAGCCCGATGGCGTGGAGCATGGTCGGCCAGTACACGCTGTGCGTGGTGAGGATATCCTTTCCGATCAGGTGGATGCAGCTGGTCCAGTAACGCTCGAAACGCGCCTGGTCCACGCCGTAGCCGATCGCGGAGATGTAGTTGATGAGCGCGTCGAACCACACGTAGCAGACATAGTCGGAGTCGAACGGGAGGTCGATGCCCCAGGAGAGGCGGGACTTCGGGCGGGAGATGCAGAGGTCTTCCAGCGGCTTGCGGAGGAATCCGAGCGTTTCATTGGCGCGAAACGCCGGCTGGATGAAGTCGGGATGCTCGGTGATGTACTGGATGAGCCAGTCCTGGTACTTGCTCATGCGGAAGAAATAGTTGCTCTCGACGATGGTGTCGACCTCGCGCTGGCAGTCCGGACAGAGCTTGCCGTCGACCAGGTCTTTCTCCGTAAAAAAGCGTTCGCAGGCGACACAGTAGTAGCCTTTGTACTCTGCCTTGTAGATGAGGTCGCGGTCGTAGAGGTCCTGCAGGATGGCGCGGACGATCTTCTTGTGGCGTTCCTCGGTCGTGCGGATGAAGTCGTCATTGGTGATGCCGAGGCGCTTCCAGAGCTCCTGGAACCGGATGACCGTGCTGTCGCACTGCTCAATCGGGGTCATGCCGTTCTTCGCGGCGGCCTTTTCGACTTTCTGGCCGTGCTCGTCGGTGCCGGTGAGGAACCAGACGTCGTCGCCGGCGGCACGGTGGTAGCGCGCCAGGACGTCTGCCAGGACCGTGGTGTAGGCGTGGCCGATGTGCGGCTTGTCATTGACGTAATAAATCGGGGTTGTAACGTAAAATGTGCTGTTGCTCATGGGCATGTCCTTTCGGGAGAGGTCAGAGGTAGCGGTCCAGCTCGGCGCGGACGCGCTGCGCCAGGACTTCGGCGGCCTGTTCGACCGGGATCATCTCGGAATCGCGGGAGGCGCGCGTGCGGAATTCGACCATGCCGTTCGCGAGCGTCTTCGGGGAGACGATCACGCGGAACGGAACGCCGAGGAGATCGGCGTCGCTGAACATGAATCCCGCCTTTTCGCCGCGGTCGTCGTACAGGACTTCCACGCCCTTCGCCTGAAGGTCCTTGTACAGCGCCTCGGCTTTTTCGCCGGATTCGGAGCCGTTGGGCTGGAGCGCGACGATGTGGACCTGATACGGCGCGATGGACATCGGCCAGATGGGGCCGTAGTCGTCGTGGTTGTCCTCGATGACGGACGCCATGGTGCGCCCGACGCCGATGCCGTAGCAGCCCATGTACATCGGCTTGGACTTGCCGTCCTTGTCGAGATAGTTCACTTTCATGGACTTGGAGTACTTCAGGCCGAGCTGGAAGATGTTGCCGATCTCAATGCCGTGCCTGAACTGAAGCGGCTCGCCGGTGACCGGGCAGGGATCGCCCTCGCGGACGCATGCCACGTCTGCCACCAGACCGCCCGTCATGTCGCGGCCGTAGTTGAAGTTCCTGTAGTGGAATCCCTCCTCGTTCGCGCCGACCACGAGGTTCACGGTCCCCGCGGCGGACGGGTCGATCACGAGGCGGACCTTGTCCGGGACCTCGGAGATGCCGACCGGGGAGGCGTAGCCGGGCACAGCGCCGCAGGAACGGATGAGGGCGTCGTCCGCGAACTTGATTGCGTTGATGCCGAGGACGTTCTTGAGCTTGCATTCGTTGACCTCGAAATCGCCGCGGATGAGCACGAAGATCAGCTCCTTGCCGTCCTCGGTGCTGTAGAACACGGCCTTGCCGGTCTGCGAGCTCGGGACGTTCAGGAAGTTCGCGACCTCCTCAATCGTCTTGGAATGCGGCGTGGCGACCTTTTCGAGCGGGAGCTCTTCGCCGGTGCGCTCGAACTTCAGGCCGGACACCGCGACCTCGCGATTGGCCTTGTAGCTCTTGCCGTCGGGGGACAGGAAGATGTTGTCCTCGCCGCAGTCCGCCAGGAGCATGAATTCGTGGGATACGCTGCCGCCCATCATGCCGGTGTTGGAGAGGATGGAGACGACATGCTTCATGCCCACGCGGCGGAAGATGCGTTCGTAGGCGGCGTGGAGCTCCTGGTAGTAGGAGTCCAGGTCCTCCTGCGAGGTGTGGAAACTGTAGGCGTCTTTCATGGTGAACTCGCGGACACGGATCAGGCCGGCGCGCGGACGGGCTTCGTCGCGGTATTTGGTCTGGATCTGGTAGATCATCACGGGGAGCTGCTTGTAGCTGTTGATCTCCGTACGGGCGATCTGGCAGCTGGCTTCCTCATGGGTCATGCCCAGGACCATCGCCTTGTTGTTGCGGTCGGTGAACCGGAGAAGCTCGGCGCCGACGGTCTGGTATCTGCCGGTTTCCATCCAGAGATCGGCGGGGAGCACGACCGGCATCAGGACTTCCTGGCCGCCGACGCGGTCCATTTCCTGGCGGATGATGGCTTCGATCTTGGCGATGACGCGCTTGCCGACGGGCAGCAGGGAATAGATGCCGGCGGAAACGGGGCGCACGTAACCGCCGCGGACCAGGAACTTGTGGCTTGCGGTGGTGGCGTCTGCCGGATCCTCTTTCAGGCGGCAGCCGAACAACTGGGACATTTTCATGGATAATACCTCGCGGATGTGTTATATAAATAAGTTGCAAATGTTTTGCCGGAAAAAAATAATATAACACGGCAGAGAATGTTTTTCAAGCCGGGAACACACCCGGGGCAAAGAAAAAACGATTTCCCGGGACCGAGATCGGAACGCCCGCTTTGCAGAACCAACATCGGGGAAAATGGCGCTGCTGCCGTGCTGATTCCCGCATCCGTTTTTTCATGGGTGCCCGCCAGATTTGTTCCGCCGTTTCCGTCGCGGACATGCATTCACGGCAACAGGATGTGGGCAGGACATGGTCTCGGCCTGAAAATATATTAAAGAAAAGAGAAAGATTTCGCCGTTTTTGATTGCATTTTTCCTGATATCGTGGTATATTTCTACTTGAACTTTTATCGGCAACTCATTTTTCGGAGAAATCCCTTGAAATCCATCCGGTCATTCATCATCTGCGCCGCAACGGCCCTGTTTCTGCTGCTGAACGCAGCGGAAGCATTCGGCCAGCGTTCCGTTTCGGTGCCCAAGAGGGTGGGCGTGGACGGGCTGGTGAACACGACGGATTTCGGCAAGATTTCGAAGCTGCCGGATGGATTCGATGCGGCAGCGGACTCCTATGAATTCGTCGGGGACAACCTTGTGGCGCGCGGCAATGCCGTGATCCAGGCTCCCGGAATGGAAATCACCGCCGACAAGGTCGTCATAAACCTCGACTCCGAGCTGTACGACATCGAAGCCGCCGGAAATGTTTCGTTCGCCATCCTCTCGCGAACGGTTCAGACCATGAGCATCGAACGATATGAAGAGCTCCTGCAGGATCCGCGGGCCCGCGTCACCCTGCTCCGCTATGTCATCGACAACCTCGGAGAACAGCGCGCTGAAGTGGAAATCGTGGCGGAATCTTCGGTCATCCGCGCCGAACGCGCAGCCGGAAACCTGCTGACAGGCGTGCTCCAGTTCTCGAATTTTGCGTTGAAATCCGGTATGTTCTACTGTGTCGGCGAACGGGCGGAACGCTTCTTCGACGGAACACTGAAAGTGCACAAGTCAAGATTCACGACCTGCGAATACATGCAGGACGATCATGACCACTATGCGATAGCAGCCTATGACGCCACGATCGAACCCAGGGCGACCGACAGCAGCCATTTCCGTTACGACAATCAGCTGGGCGACCACCGCATCCTGATGAAAAACAATTTCTTACAGATTTACGGCGTCCCGGTGTTCTGGCTTCCGGTACTGTACAAACCGTCCGACATCTCGAGTTTCGGCGGCAAGATCGAATTCGGCAGCGACAGCGACTGGGGCTGGTTCATCCGGAGCGCAAAGCACTTCAAGCTCACGGACGATCCGTACTGGAACATGAACCTGATGCTGGACTGGTATGAAAAACGCGGCATCGGATACGGATTGAGCTCCGACCTGCTGACGCCGGAATCCGCCACGGAGTTTTCATTCTACGGCATCTACGACAGAAACCGGTACGCATACTGGAGTTACGACTATGATCGAGACAAGCCGAACTACAGGGACTACATGGAGAACAATTCCCGCCTGACGATCCCGTATTACCGCTATGAAGTCCGCACGAACAACCTGACGCATTTCACCAATCGCCTGGACTTCCGCATGCAGATCGACCTGATCAGCGACTATGAATATCTGCGCGATTTCTTCCGCGACCGCTTCCGGTCCGAATACGAGCCGCCCACCTACGCTTCGCTGGAATACCAGGGCGACAGATTCACCGCCAGCACGTACATGACGCTCCGCATCAACGATTTTTACTCCATCGTGGACCGCCTGCCGGAAATGAGGCTGGACTTCCAGCGTCAGGAACTCTTCGCAAACTTGTACTACCAGGGTGAAATCTCCCTCACGCCGCTCTTCATGCGCTGGCGCCGGTTCGACCGTGACATCCCGGGCGATGAAAAATGGCACGTCCGGAATTACGGTACGCTGCGGTTCGACTCGCTGCACATGCTGTACTATCCCATCAAAATCTGGGATATCAACATCATCCCCAGAACCGGCATTCGCCTGACCGCGTACTCGTCCTCGTCCGAACGTGAGATCGGCACAGCTGAACTTTCCACGATGTTCGTTGCGGACGAAGCCGAGGGGATCCCGTTCGGCTACAATGTGGTAAACTACGATTCGCACGGCGGATCGAAATTCCGCGTGATCGGGGAACTCGGCGTGGAGGTGAACACAAAATTCTACCACACCTGGCAGAACGTGAAAAATGCATTCTGGGAACTTGACGGCTTGCGGCACGTCGCCGTCCCGTATATCAACTACACGTATATTCCGAGACCGACGGTCAATGCGGACAACCTGTACTATTTCGACGAGATCGACCGCATCACGGAACAGCATTTCGTCCGGTTCGGCATCACCAACCGCCTGCAGACGCGCCGGAACAACGCCATCTACGAATGGTTGTCGCTGGAGCATTACTGGGATTTCTTCATCCACGATTCCGAAAAATTCAACCACATCGGCGACTTCGGCACCATCTTGCAGTTCAAGCCTTTTACCGGACTTACGCTCTCCGCCGAGCTCCTTCTGGATATCGGACGAAACAATGATCATGACTACAGGGTATACCGCCCCGGCGACCGCGAGGGAGTCCGGCCAGGCATAGACAGCGGAGTCATCAACCGACTGACGACGTCCATCGACTACAGGTTCGCGCCGGAATGGCGCATTTACGCCGCCTACACCTATTCTGACGCCTATTTGAAGCGGTCGGCCTACTCCATGGGCACGCAGTTCCCGACGATCACTGCGGCAGCCATGTTGTTCTCCCCCACAACACGGTCCCAGACGATTTCCGGAGGCTTTGAATTCCCGCTGCTGATCGACAAGGATCTGCACGGCTATACGAGCTGTTCCTACAACATCGATTACAACCTGGTCTCGAACGCATGCGTCGGCCTGACCAAGAGATTCCACTGCTGGTACGTTTCCGCCGAGGGCGGCGTGAGGCAAAGCTGGGACCGCCACGGAAACGGCGAGTACTCTCAAAGACTGAAAAACTATTTTGCCGTATCCGTTGGACTTACTGCCATGCCCGGCCTGTCGTTCGGGCAGAGGGTCAAAGTCGGCAATTAAGGTTGGGACAAACATTCCAAAAGGCTAAGAAACCATGAATTTTGAACAGAACAGAATCAAAATCGGAGACATCGCCGTCGCGGACCTGGCCGCAAAGTTCGGCACGCCGCTTTACGTTTACGACGAACAGAAAATCCGGAACAACTACCGGCACGCAGTCGCGACGTTCCGGAAATACTATCCCGATTTCCGCATGTTCTACGCAGTCAAATGCTGCAACAATCCAGCCATCGTGAACATCCTGCGCCAGGAAGGCGCCGGCGCCGACTGCGCCAGCGTCAATGAGATCCTGCTCGCGAAATCCGTCGGACTCACCGGCGAAAACATCATGTTCAGCGGCAATTTCCTTTCCGACGAGGACCTGCGGCAGGGCATCGAGACCGGAGCCGTCATCAACCTCGACGACGAAAGCCTCTTCCCGCGTCTGCTGAAGTTCGGCGTGCCCGAGGTGATCTCGTTCCGCGTGAACCCGGGTTATGGAAAAAGCAACGTCGGCGAGTACGTGACGAACGCCGGACCGAAAGCGAAGTTCGGCATCCACCCGGACAAGGTCACCGCCGCGTACCGCATGGCGAAAGAGGCAGGCGTGAAGCGTTTCGGCGTGCACATGATGACCGGATCCTGCATCACGGACGCCGATTATTTCCCATTCGTGACCAGCCTGCTGATGGAGATCGTAGGCAAGACGGGAAAAGAACTCGGAATCGACTTTGAATTCATCGACCTGGGCGGCGGCCTCGGCATCCCCTACGAACCCGGCGAGAAGCCCCTTGACCTGGAAACCGCCGCGAAGAAGACCGCCGACGTCTTCAAGGCTTTCGTCGAAAAATACGGGCTGAAGCCGCCCCGCCTCGAAATGGAGCCTGCGCGCTATTTCGTCGGCAACGCCGGCTATGTGATCGGTCGCGTCCACGCCGTGAAAGAATCCTATACGCGGATCGTCGGCACCGACGTCGGCATGAACGTGCTCGTGCGTCCGGCGTTCTACGGATCCTACCATCACATCTTCGTCGACGGCAAGGAAAACGAACCGCGCCGGACCATGGGACTGTGCGGCCAGCTGTGCGAAAACACCGACTACTGGGTCAAGGAACGCAGCCTGCCCGCAAGCCTCGGCCCCGGCGACCTCATCGTCGTGGAGAATGCCGGCGCGTACGGATTCGGCATGAGCTACCAGTACAACGGGCGTCTCCGCGCGGCCGAGGTGCTGGTGAACGGCGAAGAAGCCACGGTGATCCGCGACCGCGAAACGTTCGACGACATGCTGGTCCACACGCATGTGCCCGACCGTTTAAAAAGTTGAAAAAAAACCTGCAACGCGCTTTACTTCTTGAAAATGTGGATTAGATTATGAATGAAATGATGTAATCCCGGAACCATCGGAGACGATCAAATGAAGTTCAGACTTTCCAAATTCTTTTCCAGTGATATCGGCATCGACCTGGGCACCGCGAACTGCCTGGTCTATGTGAAAGATCACGGCATCGTGCTCTCCGAACCGTCCGTCGTCGCGATCAAGGACAACGTGGTCGTGAGCGTGGGTGCGGAGGCGAAGCGCATGCTGGGCCGCTGCCCCATGAACATCAAGGCCATCCGCCCGATGAAGGCCGGCGTGATCGCGGACTTCGCCGTGACCGAGGAAATGCTGCGGTATTTCATCCAGAAAGCAAAAAGCTTCATGGCGCCGTACCAGCGCATCTTCCATCCGACCGTGCTGATCGCAGTCCCGTCCGGCATCACCGAGGTCGAAAGCCGCGCCGTGCAGGACAGCGCCATGCACGCCGGCGCAGCCAGGGTGCACACCATCGAGGAACCGATGGCGTCCGCGGTCGGCGTCGGCCTGCCCGTGGCGGAACCGACCGGAAACATGATCGTGGACATCGGCGGCGGTACGACCGAAGTGGCTGTGATCTCGCTCTCCGGCATCGTGGAGAAGCGCAGCTGCCGTGTCGGCGGCGACGAGATGGACACTTCCATCATCCAGCACATGAAGCGCGTCTACAACCTGCTGATCGGCGAACGCATGGCAGAAGACATCAAGATACGCATCGGCAGCGCCTACCAGGTGCCCGACCTCGAGGAATCCATGGAAGTGAAGGGACGCGACCTCGTGTCCGGACTTCCGAAGAGCATCCGCGTCTCCTCACAGGAGATCCGCACCGCCCTGCAGGAACCCATCGCCAGCATCGTCGACGCCGTGCGCTCCACGCTCGAGCACTGCCCGCCCGAACTCGCATCCGACCTCATGGACCGCGGCATCATGCTCGCGGGCGGCGGTGCTTTGATCCGCGGCCTCGACCGCCTCATTTCCGAAGAGATGAACCTCCCCGTCTTCGTGGCAGACGACCCCCTGAAAGCCGTCGCGAAAGGCACCGGAATGGTCCTCCAGGAACTGAGCAGCATGCAGCTTTGATCCCAAATGCCTGAAACCGAACGTTATATCACCTCGACGCTGAACCGGCGGGACGAAACGGTCGAGAAGACCCTGCGTCCGCAGAGATTCGAGGAATTCCCCGGCCAGGACAGCGTCAAGGAACGCCTGAAAGTCTACGTCGAAGCAGCCAAGCAGCGCAACGAGCCGCTCGGCCATCTCCTGCTCTACGGCCCGCCCGGACTCGGCAAGACCACGCTCGCCTACATCATCGCGAACGAGAAGGGCGCGAACATCAAGTCCTCCAGCGGACCCGTCATCGAAAAGCCCGGTGACCTCGCCGGACTCCTCACGTCCATGGAGGACGGCGACATCCTGTTCATCGACGAGATCCACCGCCTGAATACCGCCGTGGAAGAGTACCTCTACAGCGCCATGGAGGACTATTTCATCGACATCATGCTGGACCAGGGACCCGGCGCGCGCTCCGTCCGCCTGAACCTCGCCAAGTTCACGCTCATCGGCGCGACCACCCGCCAGGGGCTTCTTTCCGCCCCGCTCCGCGCACGCTTCAAGCTCGCGCCGAGGCTCGACTACTACGACCCGGAAAACCTTCAGAAGATCGTCGAGCGGTCCGCCCGCATCCTGAACGTCGGGATCACCCCGCAGGCCGCGCTGGAGATCGCCCGCCGCAGCCGCGGCACTCCGCGCATCGCGAACAATCTGCTCTCCTGGGCGCGTGACTTCGCACAGGTGAAAGGCAACGGCACGATCGACGATGAAACCGCCCGCAAGGCACTCTCCATGATGGAGATCGACAGCAACGGCCTGGACGAGATGGACAAGCGCATCCTGGAGACCATCGTCGCCAACTTCAACGGCGGCCCCGTGGGCCTGAACTCCCTCGCTGTCGCCATCGGCGAGGACCCCGGCACCATCGAGGAAGTCTACGAGCCCTACCTCATCCAGGAAGGCTATCTCATGCGCTCGCCGCAGGGCCGCATCGCCACGGACCGTTCCTGGTCCCTCTTCGGCCTCACCGCAAAAAACAGGCTGACCGGACGCGGCACGTCCGGCAGAAAAGGGGATGCGGACCAGCCCGACTTCTTCCAGTGACGTGCCCGCTCCTTTCCCCCCGCTCTCCCGATGAAAACCGACCTCATTCTTCCATTCTATAAGCCCCACGAAGGCTGGCTGGACCATCTGCTCGAATCCGTCGCGTCGCTCAAAAAGGTTCTGAACGGACGCGGCTCCACGCTGCACGTGATCCTCGCCAACGACGGATCGCCGAAGTCATGCTACCCGGACGAGGCGCTGGACGCCATCCGCGCCGCAGCCGACGAGTTCACGTTCGCCACGTACGACGTCAATCACGGCAAGGGCTACTGCCTGCGCCATGCGGTCGCACTCACCGACGGCGACATCCAGATCTACACTGACGGTGACTTCCCGTTCGGCTGGCAGTGCGCCGCCGAGGCATTCGACCGCCTGAGCTCCGGCGCGGACGTCGTGATGGGCGTGCGCGGCGCGGACTACGGCAAGGCACTGCATCCGCTCCGCAAGCTCATTTCGAGGGGCGTGCGCCGGCTGAACAGGTTCCTGCTCGGCATGCCGGAACGCTACCTCGACACGCAGGCGGGCATGAAAGGATTCCGCGGGGCGGGGAAACAGGCGTTCCTCGACACCACCGTGGACACATTTCTCTTCGACACCGAGTTCATCCTGCTCGCCTGGGACCGCGGGCTCCGCATCGACACCATCCCCCTTTCCCTCCGCCCGGGCCTCTCTTTCTCGAAAATGGGCTGGCGCGTCCTCTTCCGCGAGCTCGGGCACTTCCTCCGCATCATGCCCGCCCACTGGTCCCGCAAAAAGCAGCACAGACCGGAGCAGGGCTGACCCGATGAAAAGCATCCAGCTTTCGTTCGACATCGAGGAATTCGACCTGCCGACCGAGTTCGGCGCGGAGATCACCCGCGATGACATGTTCTCCATCGCCGGGGAGGGCACGCGGCGCATCCTGCGGACCGTAAACGAAGCGGGCGCACGCACCACGTTTTTCGTGACCGCCGCGTTCGCCCTGGAGTTTCCCGGCCTCGTACGCGAGATGAAAGCATCCGGCCACGAGATCGCCTCGCACGGTTATTCCCACACCACGTTCGGGCCCGCCGACCTGAAACGTTCCCGCGAGGCGCTGGAGGAAATCACCGGCGTGCCCGTCCGCGGCTTCCGCATGGCACGCCTCGCCAAAGTCGGCAAGCAGGACATCCTGAACGCCGGATACGTCTACGAATCCTCCCTGAATCCCGTCTGGCTGCCCGGCCGCTACAGCAACTTCACCGCCCCGCTGAAACCGTTCCGCGAGGACTGCGGCCTGTGGCAGATGCCGGTGTCCGCCCTGCCCGTCATCCGGTTCCCTCTCTTCTGGCTCTCGTTCAAAAACCTGCCGCTGCCGCTCTATCTCCCGATGGCGAAGACTGCCATGTCCGCCACAGGATTCTTCAACATGTATTCGCACCCGTGGGAATACCACGAACGCGCCGCGGAGCCCCAATGGCACATCCCGCGCTACATCGTGCGTCACGCCGGGGAAGCCCAGCGTCTGCGCCTGAAACGCCTGCTCGCCAGCCTCGGGCGTTCCGGTAAATTCGAGACGTTCAGCGAATATCTCGACCGGATTCAGCCTGCCCCGTAATCAACGCGCGGGCGCGGCGCTCTTCCGGGGGTCATTTTTCATATTTGAGCTTGATTCGGCGGGATTCGACGAGCTTGCGGACGGAACCCCAGCAGGGAGTCTCCCGGAACGCATCGGCGGCGATCTCTTTCACGTTCTCCGGGATCGTGATCTCCTTCAGCGCGGGACACCAGCCGAACGCGCAGCTGTCAATGAATTTCAGGCTCGAGGGCAGGGTAACGCGTTCCAGCTTCGTGCAGCCGGCGAACGCGCGGAACCTGATGGTCTCGACGCCCTCCGGGATCCTGAACTCCTTCAGCTCTTGGCACGATTCGAAAGCGCGCTCCCCGATGGATGTGATGCCGGACGGCAGTTCGACCGTTTCCAGCCCTCTGCAATTGTAGAGAATGTTCGGCAGCGTCGCAGATGAAAGGGGCGGGAATTTGAAATGCCTGAAAGCGAAGCAGCTTTCAAACGCGCTGGCCCCGAACTCGATCGGTCCCGCCGGCATTTTGAAATCCTCCAGGTCTTTGCAATTGCAGAACGCGTATCTCCCGATGGTCTTCACGCTGTCCGGCAGCCGCAGCGTTTTCAGCGCGTAACACTGGCAGAACGCCTGCTCGCCGATCGATTCCACCCCGTCCGGGACCGTAACCGTCTCCAGAAGTTCGCAAGTGATGAAAGCATCTTTCCCGATGGAGCGGATGCCCTCCGGGAACTCGAACTGCTTCAATTTCCGGCACCAGCCGAACGCCTCGTCGCCGATCATGGCGTCTTCTTTCGGCGGCGCGGCGGCTTTGCCGTCTTTGTTCAGCGTGACGCTCTCCAGCGAGTTCAGGGCATAGAACGCACGGGTTCCGATGGAGACATGCGCCGGAAGAACGACCGATTTCAGCTTCTGATTTTCCGAATAAGTAAAAGAAGTAAAGGCCTCGGGCGGAATGAAGTTGACAGAATTCGGGAACACGACAGATTCCAGGTCCGGGCAATTGCGGAACGCGCCGGGATCGATATCCGTTACGCCGTCCGGAATCACGAGCTTGACCGCGTTCGGAGGCGCAAGGCGGAATACCACCTTGTCGACGCCCCCCTCGGAAACAACGGAGATGCCGCCGTATTTGAGGTCGAGGTGTTCGGCGTCCGCGCTCACGACCTCCTCCTCGGCCCCGCGCGACGGGGTCACGATCTCCTCGACGGCCTGTTCGGCGGGGACGACGACGATGTTCCCGTCCTTGTCATATTCGGTCTTCTCGGTGGAAATGATGTTCCCGGCATCGTCCAGGTAGACGATGTCCGCCCGCAACGGGCAGAGGAAATAGAAAAAAGAGGCGAAAACGGGGAGAATCGCCCCGAAACGAAGCCGAAGTGTCCACGGCTGGAATCCTGCATGCGTCACCATAAAAAAACTCCTCTGGTTGAATGCGGTTGCCGGGGAGGCAGAGCCTCCACAGCAGCAGTGCCTTGCTTCGCAACGGCACGATTACTATACAGCCAGTTTTTCTTTTTGCAAGAGCGGATTAGGAAAGGATTTGATAAAAAAGTACGCTCAGGCCTCAGGTTTCATTTTTTGACGAGGTCAGTATGGCTCAGCGTTCTTCCTGCCAGGCGGGCTCGGATCCGCGGGCGCTGCGGGACTCCATGAGCCTGCGGACGTCCTCCTTGCAGGGGCATCGCTCGAACGCGACGGGCCGGACCGTCTTCACGCTCGACGGGATCGCGATCTTCTCCAGCGACTCGCAGTCTCGGAACATCGCGTACGGGATCTCCGTCATGTTGTCCGGCAGCATGACGCGCTTCAGCCGCGTAGCGTGGGCGAACAGCCCCCTGTCGTGTTCCTCGTAATGCACCGGATACGACATCCTGAAATTCTGGGAATGCTGCGTGATGCCGGGGATGTTTTCGCCCGCCTGAAACTCCGTCACGCTCGACGGGATCGCAATCTCCTCCAGGCCGCAGTACGAGAACGCCCCCGCCCCGAGGCTCGTCACGCTCGACGGGATCGTGACGCCGCTGACGCCGGAATAACGGAACGCGCGCGGCGCCACCGCCCGGATGCCGTCCGGGATCGTGAAATGCCCCTCGAACGACCATGGGACCGCCAGCAGGACGTGTTTTTCCCCGTCGATCAGCGCGCCCTCCGGCGTGAACTTGTAGCGCGTATTTCCCTCCGGGAACGTGAGGCGCACCGCCGAAAGGTCGAACGCATCGGCGAACGACTCGACCTGTGCCGGGATCAGGACGGTCTTCAGGGCGGAACAGTGATGGAACGCGGCGCAGCCGATCGTCTTCAGGCTGTCCGGCAGGGAAACGCGCTCCAGTTTCTTGCAGTTGACGAACGCGGCGTATCCGATGACCTCGACGCCGTCGGGGATGACGACCTCATTCAACGGACAGCCTGCGAAGGCGTATTCGCCGATCCTCTTCACGCCCGCCGGGATCGAGACTTCCGTGAACTGGCAGTCCGTAAAAGCCTTTCCGGGTATCTCCGTCACGCCTTTCGGGATCACGACGGATTTCAGCTGACAGCAGTAGAAAGCCTCCTCGCCGATGCTTGTCACGGTGGACGGGATCGCGGTCGGCTCCATGGCTCCGCAGCCGTAGAACGCTTTTTTCCCGATCGCACGGATGCCCTCCGGGAATTCGAAGCGCTTCAACTTCAGGCACCAGCTGAACGCCTCGTCTCCGATGGCGGCGTCCTCCCGCACCGGAGTAATCGTCCCGCCATCGGTCAGTGTGACGCTCTCCAGCTCGGAACAATTGGCGAACGCATTTTTGCCGATGGACGCGTGAACGGGGATCGTGACTTTTTTCAGCTTGGGCAGCTTCTGGAATGCGCCGTCCGAAATGAGGTTGACCGAGTTCGGAATCACGACCGATTCCAGCTCGGCGCAATCTTTGAACGCCCCCGGCGCGATTTCCGTCACGCCGTCCGGGATCACGAGCTCGGCCGTGCTGCCCGGCGCGTGTTGATACGTGATTGTTACGATCTGTCCGCCTTCGTAAACATAACTGATGCCTGAATAAACATGCTCGTCTCTGCGGGTTTCAGGCGGATAGACGCCCTGCTTCTCCGCCTCCGCGAGGTAAGTTTCCTGCTGCCTGCGGACGGATTCCCCGCAGGGACTGTCCTGAAACGCGTTGTCTGCGACCTCATTTGCCCTCTTCGGGAGCGTGATCTCCTTCAGCGCAGTACAGCCCGAAAACGCCAGCGCGCCGATCGTCCTGAGGCTCTCCGGAAGCGAGACTTTCTCCAGCGCCGTGCAGCCCGAAAACGCCTCGGACCCGATCGTCTCCACGCCATCCGGGATCACGATCTCCCGCAACGACGTGCAGTCCTTGAAATCGCTGTTTCCGATGAAGACGATCCCGGACGGGAGTTCGACCGATTCAAGCGCCTTGCAGTCGAGGAAGAGCGCGTACTGGAGATGAGGGTTTGCGAGCGGGGGGATCCTGAGATGTTTGAGCTTGGGGCAGCCGTTGAACGCCATCTGCCCGATCAGGATCGGTCCCGGCGGCAGCTCGATGCTTTCCAGATTCAGGCACAAGCCGAACGCACCGGAATTGATAACCTTGACGCTGTCCGGCAGACGGACCGTTTTCAGGTCGGTGCGGTAGAACGCCTGGCCGCCGAGCGTTTCGACGCCGTCCGGCAGCTCGGCATCTTCCAGCACCGGGCAGAAGGCAAATGCCGCCGTCCCGACCTCCCGGATGCCATCCGGGAACTCAAAGCTTTTCAACTTCGAACAATAGGTGAACGCGCCGTAGCCGATGGCGGCATCATCGCGTATCGGGGCGACGGTCCCGCCTTTGGTCAGCGTGACGCGCTCCAATTCCGCGCAGCTCTCGAACGCATGGTCGCCGATGGAGGCGTGGACCGGGATCGAGACGGTCTTCAGCTTGGGGAGCTTCAGGAAAGAATTGTCCGGGATGAAGCTGACCGAGTTTGGGATCACGACCGATTCCAGACTGTCGCACCCTTTGAACGCATCTTCTCCGAGCTCGGTCACACTATCCGGGAGCACAAGCGATTTCAGCTTGGCGCAGTCCTTGAACGCTTCCCGCCCGATCTTCGTCACGCCCTCCGGGATGCTGATCGATTCGAGCTTGTCGCAGCAGTTGAACGCCTCGTCGCCGATCAAGCGGACGCCGGACGGAAACTCGAACCGCGTCAAGGCCCGGCAGAACGCAAAAGCCCCCTCCCCGATGGAGGCATCCTCCCGCGCCGGGGCGACAGTTTCGCCGCCCTCGGTCAACGCGACGCGCTCCAGCGCAGTGCAGTTTTGGAAAGCATTCTTGCCGATGGATGCGTGGACCGGGACCGTAACGGTTTTCAGTTTGGAAAGATTCTGAAAAGCGGCGTCTGGGATGAGGTCAACAGAGTTCGGGATCACGACCGACTCCAGGCCAGCGCAACCCTGGAACGCACCCGGTGCAAGATCCGTCACGCCGTCCGGGATCACGAGCTCGACCGCGTCGGTCGGCGTACGTTCATAAACGAGCTTTTTCAGCAGGGGGTCGCTGTCTTGAGAAACCTGTTCAACAGGATCTCTCTTCTTTTTTTCGCCGGGAGCGGGCTTGGTGCCGCTGTCATGAGAAACCTGTTCAACAGGAGCGGATCCATCGGCATCCGGGTCCGGCATAGCTGATTCCTTTCCGCAGGAAACGAGGAACGCCGCCAGGACAAATGACGCGGCGGTCAGGCGGGCGGTTGAGGGAGCATGCTGGGAGATGGAACGTTTGAGCATAAAGACCTCCGTCGGCGGATGAATGAAAAATGCAAACTGTCCGAAATCGAACAAAAACCGTTGCAGATGAAACCCTTGTGCGTATTTGACGACACCGAAAGCATATTTCTTAGCACTTTTTCAGCGCATTAATGGAAAAAAGCGGAAAAGTCTCTCGTGCTTGCCATTCGTCAGGATATCTTTTCGATAATATACAGCATGTTTTCCCTTTTACAAGCTTACGAAAAAAAAAGGTTAAAAGCATACCAGAACGTCACAGCGAAACCATCCGTTAAAGCATCCGTCATTCCGTCGTCATTCCGTCGTCATTCCGTCATTTCCTTGATTATCAATCTATTTCATTTGACGGTTTGCCGGATTCTTCCATCCATCGTCCCCCCTGGACAAAACGCAGCTAACACGAAAAAACGCCCCGGATCCTGGTAAAACAGGATTCCGAAGCGTCTCTGAAAACCGGAAAGGAGATGAACGCGCGGGCGTCATCTCGCATCCGGGCGCCAACGTTAAAGACCGAGGGTCTTGACGGTTTCGAGGGCGATCATCAGCTCTTCGTTGGTGGGCATGACGATGGCCTTCCAGCTGCTGTCGTCGGTGGAGATGATGCCGGCCTTGCCGAAACATTCCTTGTTCTTCGCGTCGTCGCACTTGATGCCGAGGCAGGCGATGCCGTCAAGGATGGCCTTGCGTTCCGGGATGGAGTGTTCGCCGATGCCGCCGGTGAAGACGATGGCGTCCGCGCCGCCGAGAAGCACATAGTAGGAGCCGATGTACTTCACGATGCGGCGGATGAACATCTTCAGCGCGAGCGCGGCGTCCTTGTTGCCGGAGTCGGCGGCGTTCACGATGTCGCGCATGTCGCCGCTGCCGATGCCGCCGATGGCGAGGAGGCCGGACTTCTTGTTCAGGATGGTGTCGACGTCCTGGGCGGTGTTGCCGACCTGGACCATGCGTAGCACGGCGGCGGGATCCATGTCGCCGCTGCGGGTGCCCATCATGAGGCCTTCGAGCGGGGTGAGGCCCATCGTGGTGTCGATGACCTTGCCGTTCTTGACGGCGGCCATGCTGCAGCCGTTTCCGAGGTGGCAGGTGATGATCGTGACGTCTTCGGGGGCCTTGCCGAGGAACTTGGCGGTGGAGAGAGTCACGAAACGATGGCTGGTGCCGTGGAATCCGTACTTGCGGATGCCGTACTTCTTGTAGTATTCCATCGGGATCGCATAGAGGTAGGCCTCCGGGGGCATGGTCTGGTGGAACTGCGTATCGAAGACGGCAACGTTCGGGACGCCGGCGAAGATCTCTTCGCACGCCTCGATGCCGCTGAGGTTGGCGGGGTTGTGGAGCGGTCCCAGCGGGATGCACTCGCGGATGATGTCCTTCACCGCTTCGTCGACCTTGACCGGGGCGGTGACTTTTTCGCCGCCATGGAGCACGCGGTGGCCGATGGCCTTGACTTCGGACAGGCTCTTCAGGACGCCGATCTGAGGATCGACGAGCTTGGCGCAGACCGCGCGGAGGCCGTCGGAGTGGTTCTTCACGCCTTCGGGGGATTCTTCGAACTTGAACCCGTCCGGGCGCTTGATAATGAGGTTCGGGGTCGGGGTGCCGACGCGTTCCACCAGGCCGGACGCGATCACGGTATTGTTGCCGCCTTCCATGTCGAAAAGCGTGAATTTGAGGGAGGAGCTGCCGGAGTTGATCACGAGAATTTTCATGCGGAATCCTTTAATGTTTCGCGGGTTGAAAAAAAGAAATCTAAATAATATAGCATATTTCAGGAAATATTCAAGGCTCGGAGACGCTGTCCATCAGGATTTTCAACGGTTTTCAACGAGATGATCAACGCTTTCAGCGCGGGAAATACAGCAGCAGCGGCGAGCGGCCGTCAAACGTCAGCGTAAACTCCGGCGCGGCCGTCTCGTTCAGCGTGCCGCACCACCAGAACGGCAGGCGGAGCTTGTCGAGCGGATATTTCATGCCGGACGCCGACACGGGCATCTCCGGGTGGAAGCTGAAAATGGAGACTTTCGTGCCGGCAGGACGGCGGAACGTGGCGGAGTTCAGGACAGGCAGGAACGTGCCGTAATCGGTCTCCATGCGGACGTCGGCTCCTGCTGCGGCGAAAAGCGGCAGCAGGGACGCGTTGCCGAGCAGATGGTCTTCGCGGCGGCCCCCAGCTCCGAGGATCACGATATTGCGCCAGTCGTGCGCCATGCAGGCGCGGAACGCTTTCGACAGATCGTTGGTCTCCTGTTCGGACTCGTGGACAAGGTATTTTCTGAAGCGTTTCCGAAGCGCCGGGCCGAGGCTGTCGAGGTCGCCGACCACGAGGTCGGGTTCCCGTCCGGTCCGCAGGAGCTTCGCGGCGGCGCCGTCGCAGCAAACAATCCGGGCGGCGGTGCGCAACGTCTCAAGAAGGCATTTGCGGCGGGGGAAACTGCCGTTCGCCAGGATGACCGTGATGTCGGCGGAATCGCTCACAATGGCCTCCGGAAGCGCGTTTTCAGGCATCCTGGAGCGCCATCCAGCCTTCGCGGCCCGGCAGGACGCCGGAGCGGATGGAACCGGACGGGATCGCGGACGTGTCCTGCGGCAGCAGGTCGCCCGGAGCGCAGAACTCGATCCCGCGCGCTTTCGCCATGCTCAGGAAATCGTCGAAGAGGTCGGCGCAGATGCCGCCTTCGGCTTCGGCGTGGATGGTCAGCAGGTTCATGCCGTCCGGCGAGGCGGTGGCGAGGAGACGTTCGTTGTAGTTTTCGCGCGTGACGCCGTCGCGGCCGAGCAGTTCGTCGTAGGTGGGCATGTTCAGCGGTATCTGCGGCGTTTCGAGCTGTTTGCCGTCCACGACCGGACGGAAGACGGAGCTGCCGCGGCAGTCGCTGTTGTAACGGAAATGGAACGTTTCCTTGGCGGCCAGCACGGCGTCGGTGGTCTTCCAGCCGGGCGAGGCGGAGCAGACTGGCGGCTTGCCGGTGATGCGTTCGATCTCGTCATAGGCGAGGCGCAGATGCTTCAGGATCAGCTCGGGCGAGAACGACGCGATGCGGTTCTGCCACTTGCAGTGATCCCACGCGTGAAGCCCGATCTCGTGCCCGGCGGCTGCGCAGTCGCGCAGCACCTGTTCATTGCGGCGGCCGATGGCGGGGCCTGGCCAGGCGGTCCCCATGAGGAGGATGTCCATCCCGTACAGACCGGGGGCGTTCGTGCGGAGCATCTTGAACAGGAACGTCGGCTTCAGGAGCCGCCACAGGTTGCGTCCCATGTTGTCCGGGCCGACCGAGAAGAAATACGCCGCGCGGACGCCGTGGCGGTCCATGGCGCGCAGGAGCGAGGGAACGCCCCGGCGCGTACCACGGAACGTATCGACGTCTACGCGGATGGCGATCTTCATTTCTTGATCCCGAATTCGCCGGAGGAAATGGCCTGCTGGAGGAAGAAGTCGAGCGTCTGCTTGATGGATTCGCGCAGGGGCACGACGGGTTTCCAGCCGCA
>Ga0265301_10000680_pt1 | contig 47247 bp, 80 predicted proteins | sample AusTroGonzalo_MG_2_FD_193488 | JGI IMG/M metagenome (GOLD analysis project Ga0265301, IMG submission 193488) | Bovine rumen microbial communities from tropical cattle in Woodstock, Queensland, Australia - Gonzalo_04 | ecosystem: Host-associated > Mammals > Digestive system > Stomach > Rumen ...
CACAAAAGCGGCTGACCTTGAAGCAGGCGCCAAGGAAGAATGGGCTGATTTTATTGTTACCGCCAAAGAAACAGGGGTAGAGAGTGCGAACCCGCCTGAGAACAATGGTGGAAAACAGAAGGAGCCCAGCAGAGCGGCGTTGCTGGCGCAACGCTACCAAGAACAAATGTATGGAAAGGTGGAGTCTAAATGAGCTTTATCAAACGCAATGCCACGGATGGCAAGGTTTACGCTCCCGGCTATTTCCTTGCAGACAATGAAAACTGCACTCTGTTGACCTTTGAAGGAAAGGCGGATAACGCTCAGGTGGTAACTGACGGAGATGCCAAGTATATCAAGGGAGGTACCATCTGGCCCTCCAATGATGGCAATGCTGTGGGTATTGTCTATGAGGATGTGGATGTGTCTGAAGGGAATATGCCCGGCTCTCTCGTCAAGGCTGGCGTGGTTTATTCCAATCGTCTGCCTGTTGAACTGAATGGCGCCGCTAAGACTGCTCTGGAAGCCAAGGGATTCAAATTCCTGACTGAAGGAACTGTCACTCGGCCGACTGCTTAATGGAGGTGCAGAGCTATGGAGTGGGAAAAGAAAATCTTCGGTATGATTCCCAAAGAAGAGTGGCTGAATGTCGGATTTAATGTCACTCGCCCCAATGATCCTGTTGATTCGCTCTTTGCGGATGAGAGGACGAATAATCTGGTTGCCAAGTGGCAGTCTATCGCCGCTGAATTCCAGATCCCCGTGATGGCTCAGTTCCATGGATTTGATACTGAAGCCAAGACCACCTTCAGGGTTCCTGTCGATACTCACAATATCGAAAAGGGTCTGATTAAGGTGAAAATCAATCAGTCCGAGCGTCTGCGGGCTCTGACCCGCGCAGGTGTTCAGAATGATGAGATGTTCGACTATGTCATGAATGACGGTATTCGTCTTGCCGATCAGGTTGTGACTCGTTCTAAGGTTGCCAAAAATGAAGTCATGTACTCTGGCAAAATGACGATCAAGGAAAATGACCTTGACCTGACCGTTGATTATGGTGTTCCTGCTGAAAATACCGCTTTCGTTCTGGACCTGAGCGAAGATGCGAATGTTCCGGCTCAGATTCAGGGCATTGTCAATGCCGCTCTGGAGCAGGGCAAAACCATTACAGGTATGCTGACTTCTCGGAAGAATCTGACTAAGATGCGTTCCAATGCGGCGATTCAGAAAGCGATCAATGGCGCCATTGGTGCTGGTGCGCTGGTGCGTACCGAAGCCCTGAATGATTATCTGGAATCCGAGTTCGGAATCTCTGTGGTGCTGACGAATGACCTGACCTATGGCGCTGATGCCGCTATCGGTCCTGATGGTCGCCCATCCATCACTAAGGCTCGGTATTATCCTGAGAACAAGGTGACCTTCTTCAGCACTACTCCTGCGGGACGTCTGGGTATTGGTCTGTGGGGCAATCCTCCCGAGGCTGATGCGCCTGATATGCTGATGAATACGAATGCTTCTGGGCAGTCCCCGTTCGTCTATATCCATCAGTGGATGACCGACGATCCTGCGGTGCTGTGGACCAAGGCTTCTGGTTTGTTCATCCCCGTTCTCTACGATCCTCAGAGCCTGTTCATTGCTACTGTGGGTGGAGAAGGTGCTGGACTGACTGTTGCTCCTGCCGATCCTGATTTTGATCTGTGGGGAACGCCCGTTTCTTCAGTGCAGGAGAATCTGATGGTCGGTACTGACAAGATCCTGGGTACTCTGAAGTATCTGTCCTCTGGCCAGCTCGTGACTGACTGGGGTGCGGGTAACTTCCTTGCTCTGAAGTACGGCGGTGGAGCGTTCGATGGTGCGAAGCACATTTATGTTGGCGTTGATCCTTCTGCTGGCTCTGGTCTGGTGGATATCATCGCTGACCCCGATCGTGTATCCGTTACCAAGATTAATTCTACTGCTCAGAAGTTCAAGGTCGTTATCGACTATGGTGCCTACACCGATACCAAGGTCTTTGACCTTTCCGGCCTGACTCTGGCGAATTCTTGACGAGGTGATTTTATGGTAGTTATTGCTCCGAAGCCTGTTAGGAAGCCTGAAGCGGAGAAACCCTCCGCTCAGGCTCCTGTCGAGACTGAAAAGCCCAAGCGCAATAAAGCGCCGAAAGATGCTACCAAGTGAGGGGAGGTGCGATAGCATGATTCTGTCTGAACTGTGTCAGGAACTGAAGAATTGGTTTTGCAATGTCGAGACCGATATCCATGAAGGAACTTACACTATCAGTGATGGCGTGCTATCGCTTCCTTTTCTTCAGGAAGGGCAGTATTTCCGTATTGCTGGATCGGTATTCAATGATGGCGTTCACAAGTATGGCGATTCTGATGATGCGCTGAAATCCGAAACCTTCAATGGTGCAATCTGGGCCATGAGAATTCCGCCCTCATTTCTGGAACTCGCTGATGAGATTGATGCGTGGGTTCAGAAAAATGGTGAACTGGTTTCTTCTCCGCTTCAATCCGAATCGTGGGGTGGGTATTCATACAGCATGAAATCCGGTGGAGCTGATAGTGGTTCTGTGAGTTGGAAGTCTGTGTTCGGTGGTTCGCTGAACAGATGGAGGAAGCTATGACGATGATTGAAGAGAGCATGGAATCTTGTGCAATTATGCAGAGGGTTCGCGTGCCTGATGGCGAAGGTGGATTCATCACGCAATGGACACAAGGTGCTGAGTTCAAAGCGTCCATTACGTTTGATAGTTCCATGCAAGCTCGTATAGCTGATAAGCAGGGCGTGACTTCCATGTACACAGTCACTACTGCTAAGAACGCAAAGCTTGATTTTCATGATGTGATTAAGCGGTTGTCTGATGGGAAGGTGTTCCGCATTACCAGCGATGGTGATGATAAGCAGACTCCTGCCAGAGCGATGTTTGGGCAGTACCTTCAGGTGACAGCGGAGGAATGGGTAATTCCCGCAAGCGAGGCTGAGGTGATGACTACGCCATGAACAAAGATGCCGCTATTCAGAGCTTCTTTGAATCGTTCGGATTGAGTGCTTTTCCTGCCACATCAGTCCCGACTTCAGGCGATGAAAAGCCAAGCTTCCCTTACCTGACATACATCATCTCTACTGACTCCGATCTCGGCAGGACTGTCGCAAGCGCATCAGTCTATTACAGATCGGAAAGCTGGGCAGACCTGAATGCCAAAGTGCGTGCGATCTCAGAGGATGTAGGCGCAGGGAAGGTTATTGAGTGTGACAATGGAGCGATTATCTTCAGGAAATCGACTCCGTTCGCACAGCCTCTTGGCGATGATTCCGATAATATGATCAAACGTAAAATCCTTTCGTTTGAAGTCTTGTTTGCTACAACGTACTAAGGAGGTAGATACTATGGGCGCTCCGGGTTTAACTACACCTCTGCGTTCTGAAACCTTTGAAAATCTCCAGCTGAACGCTGGGATTTTCATCAAAAATCTGGATTATTCGTCCATCGCTGATGCGACTGCCCTGAAAACGGCGATTGCGGCGGCGATTGTTGCTGGGACGAATATTCTGGGTGCGACTCGTGGCGGTGGCACTTTCGTGGTTACACGAGAGATTCGTGAGCCTGAGATTGACGGCAGACGCTATTCGTTCAAGGGCGGTAAATATGTCGATTCTGCGGATGCAAAACTGACTACAACCCTTGTTGAGCTGACTCCAAGCAATCTGGTTATGGCTCTCGGTGGTGCGACTGCGACCGCAAACGGGAAAAAGACCACTATTAAGATGCACACTGCAATTCAGGATAGCGATTACATCAGCTCTCTGACTTGGTTCGGAGACCTTGCTGATGGTCGAATTGTTGCCATTACCCTGAAGAATGCGCTGAATACGGCAGACCTGAGCCTGACCTTCACCGACAAAGGTGAAGCAACGCTTCCGATTGAACTTCATGCTCATCAGGAAAACGTTCTGGATTATGATGAAGCTCCGTTTGAAATCGTATTCTTTGAACCTTCCGGCAATGTTGGCTCAATTACGGTGACTTCAAGTGCGGGTGCTAATGTTGGCGGTACTACGCTGTCTACTACTAATTCCCTTGAAGCTGGCCAGCATTATGTGTATAAAATTGGCAATGCCTCTACTGCGCCGACCATTGGCTATCGTGAGGAGCCTGATTATACATGGACTGAATGGGATGGTAGTTCTGAACTCGCAGTTGGCGCATCTTCTAACGGGAAGAAAGCAACGGTTGCCGTTATCAATTCCAGTAAAAAGGTACTCAAAACCGGAACTGTTGTTCTCGCAGTCAAGACTGCCTAACATGATGGTTATAGGGGAAGGGGAATGTGCCCCTTCCCCTGATTTTTTAAAGGGAGGATTTTATGGCAAAACTTCTGGAAAAGAATGGTGCTGAGATGGCAAGTGCGTTAGTCGCACTCACAACACCATTGCGTAACTTCATGGATGATGCAGAGTTTTCTGAAGCGTTCAAGGAATGCACTAAAAAAGGCGTTCGGACTCGTTCTACTGATATATTGCAGATATATACGACCCTTGTTCCGCATTTATTCGGAGATAAGCATCTGAAAGACACGCTTCAGATTTTGGCTATCGTCGAGGGAACAACAGTTTCAGCGATGCTGAAACAGAATGGAACAGACTTGATGGCAGACGCATTAAAGGCGTGGAATGAGCAGATAAAACCTTTTTTTATGCGGCTCGGTCTTACGGCTTAAATAACGTAGTTATATGCCTCACAGAGGTTCCTTTAACTACATGGGAGTCCAGATTCCCATATTTATCTGCAAAGGCCGAGAAAAGGAGTTTAGAGCTTTATCAGATGGATTTGCTATGGCTGATCGCAAAGCGATATTATGATGGATTGCCAAAGCCGAGTGAGGTTGCTATTAATGGCAATAAAGTTGATCGCAGGTCGGCAAAGCAAATACAGATTGATATGTGTAAGAAGCTTGGGATTTGGGAGATGGTGAAATGGAAGCTTTCAGCTTAGTTGCAAAACTTACTCTGGACACAAAAGAATACGAAGAAGCATTGAATGATGCAGTATCTTCGTCAAGCGAATTTCCAGATGTTGACCTTGAAGCATCTGTAGACCTGAACACATCCGAATTCGATAAAGCCATTGATGAGGTTGAAAATACTGATATCGCTAATCCTGAAAGCCCAGAGCTTGGCTTAGAGAAAGAGCCGTTCGACAATGTTGTGGAGGCCGCAGAGGGTGAGGACATTTCTGATCCGGAGAAGCCCGAACTCGATTTGGATCCAGAACCGTTTGATAGGGAAGTCGAGGAAGCAGAAGGTGTAGACATTGCTGATCCTGAAAAGCCCGAGCTTGGTTTGAATGCTGAAGAGTTTAATGAGGCTCTTGAACAATCGAAAGCAGATGCTGAAGTTTGGAGCGGTGAGATTGGTGATATATTCAATAATTTAAGAGGCATTCTTGTTACCGCAGGAATAGCTACTGCTGTTACTGGAATTGTTTCAAGCTTATCTGATGCTGTAGACCTTGCACGAAAAACTGGTGACAACATTGATAAAAGTTCAAGAGCTATGTCCATTTCAACTGATGCGTATCAGGAATGGTCGCACGTTATGGATATTAACGGCGCAAGTATCACAGACTTGAATCGTGGCTTAATGAATATGAGAAAGCTCATGGGCGGTGGAGACGCTCCTAAAGAGTTTGCTGATGCGATGGTTCAACTTGGACTTGCCACATCGGATGCTGAAGGGAATATTTCTTCGCAGTTTTCGTCAACAGAAGATATGTTGAAAGCCGCAATGAAAGCTCTTGCAGATTTTGATACAAGCACTTCTGAAAAGCTTGCTCAGCGTGATTATTTAGCTCAGGCAATTTTTGGTAGAGGTGGAACTAAGTTAAATGCCATGTTCGATGGAACATCAAAAGATATTGATGATTTGATTGAACAAGCTCACGAACTTGGACTTGTCATGGATGAAGAATCTGTGAAAGCGGCGGCAACGTACAACGACGCAGTAACTAACATGAATGCATCCATCGAAGCATTCAAGCGTGGTATTGGTGAGGAATTATTGCCGAAGTTGACAGATGTTGTCAATACTATTACGACAATCGTAACATGGCTCAATCCTAAAACAAGGGGTAAGGATAATCTGTCAAATCAACTTGCTGACATCAATGACGAAGCATCGAAAACAGCCGCAAAAGCTGAAGCGTCTGCTGATGAAGCGAAGAGTCTGATTGATCGGCTTGCAGAGCTTGGTGAAAGAACTGGTTTGAGTGCAAAAGATCAAGCAGAATGGAACAGGTGTGCTGAACGTGCAATCGAATTATTCCCCCAACTTAGTGGCGCAATTGATCCTGTTACTGGCTCCATAAAAGGGAATACTGAAGAAATTAAAAAGAACATTGATCAATGGAAAGATGCAATCAAACAGGAAGCGATATATAAAGCACTCAAAGATAAACAGGCCGCAATCACTGAGAAACAGGCTGAAGCATGGGAGAAGGAATTTCAGGCAAAGGATAAAATCAGGGAAGCCGATTCGAAACGAAAAGACATTATTGACAAGCTTAATCAATATTCGTTTACTGGATTTGACAAGCTTGGGGATGATGCAACCTTTGAACAGATTAAAGATGCGGCAGATACGATTGCGATGTCAGGTGGTGCTGGAGATATTGAATGGATTGATGAGATTGACTCTTGGCTTGAAGCAATGAACAAACCGCTTGAAGAGGCAGAAAGGTTACAGGCGGAAGCCGACAAAATCAATGAGGAAGTTAAGAAAGCAACCGAAGAGCTTGCGAGGGAAACTGCATATCTTGAAGAGAGTTTTGACAAGACAGCTGAATCAGCAAACGGAGCAAAGAAGGATGTTGATAAAGTCGGAGAAGCAGTCAAAAAGCTTCCTGATGATAAATTTATCAATATTCATGTAAACACTGATTCCGACATTCCACATTATCTGTATCAGGCAAAGGGGAACTGGGATGTGCCATACGACGGGTATCTGTCGGAACTTCATCGTGGAGAGATAGTGCTCTCGGCTTCACAGGCAAGAAGCTACAGAGAAGGGAATACTGGTAATAGCGCAGAAATTGTAAGTGCTATCCAAAGTCTGCGGAACGACATGACTAATCTTCAGATAGTTGTTGGCAGGAAAACGTTCGGAAGAACGGTTGTAAATTATGGTGGCGAACGCATGAATGATTTTATAGGCGAGTCCGACAGCCGGTACGCCGCAGGATACGGAACATGAGGTGATAGCATATGATGCCGTGGTTTATCTGGAAGGGGAAAAACAGCCTTGCGGATTTCGGATTGTGGGTAGGGAAGTTTCCGAATCGCATCAGGCCCGAAGAACAGCATGAAGAAGTCAAAATTCCCGGCAGAGCGGGAAGTCTGATTATGCTTGAAGGTGAAGATGTCTACACTTCTTACAACACGGAAATGACTCTTGTGGCACGAAATGAATTGAACATGGGCGAGATATCTGATTGGCTCAGGGGGTCTGGCGAACTGGTTCTGAGCATTGATATCAACAAGGTTGTAAAGGTAACCATAATCCGTCAGCTTACGTTCGCCAGAGATGGAAACTGCCTGACTAATATCACTGTTCCGCTCCTGTGTCAGCCGTTCAGAATGAGTAGATATCCTGAACATGATACATTTAGCTTGCCGAGCGCAACTGGAATGCAGGTTTTTAATCCGGGCGATGTCGCAAGCAAGCCAGTAGTTGTTATCAATGGGCATAATTCTACTAACACAATCGTTGTCGGAGGAAAGACTATGACTTTCAGCCATCAAAATGGTGAGCTGATGATTGATTGTGAAGCACAGTTGATTACCAGAAAAGTCGAAGCCTACGATTCAAGCGTTTATTATTACAAGGGAGACTATGCAATATTTGATTCAGTAACTTTAAAACGCTTTACTGATTCGGGAAGTGGTGCTACACTTGTATCTGGAGGCAAGGTTGAAGAAGTGCCTTGGGATGGGAATGTATTCAGGTATATCTGGCTTGGGAGCTATACTGGAGAGTTCTTCAGCATTCCTGCAAATGCATCAAGCGTGTTTTCTCAAACAGGGGACGGAACAATGACAATTCGTCCAGAATGGAGGTGGTTCTGATTGATCGTACTTTACGAAAAGGACACCACTTCTTTTGATGACAATGGGATATGTGTATTATCGCCTACTCTTTGCAACGTAACAGAGGTAGCTGGTGGGGAATATGAGCTTGAGATGGAACATCCTCTGGATGACAATGGAAAATATCTCATGCTGACTGAGGAACGATTGATTAAAGCTCCTGTTCCCAAAAACTATATTCCCGAAACGAGTTTGCCTGATCTGATCGAATGGCGAACAATTCGGGAAACAAGCATGTATAGCAAAGTGCCGACATACAAGCACAAGAATAAGAATTGGCATATTATCTGGTCTGTAAGAGAAAATCCATTTAGATATGCATATAAGGCAAATTGGCCTTACAATACTGGTGGCATTGCGTTGTGGGGGAACGGTATATATCAGGCAAAGGGCTATTGCTACAATGTGACACCGGGCACGAATGCGAATCTCTGGGCATATATTGGGAGTGTAGACGAAAGCACAAATGTGATATTGGACGGCGGAAAACTGATCGCTACACTTCCTGCAAACACTATTATATACTACATTTCCGAATCTGGAGGCTACCTAAAAGTCAGGAGTCAGCAGGGAACTGGCTTTGTCAAAAAATCAGACTGTAATGAAACTGCCACGAGGGTTGCTCAGAGCATTCCTCCACAGACTATTACGCATCAAATTTTCCGCATTTATGAAACCGGATGCGAAGAAGAAACAAATATGTACACCGTAAAGGCGAGACATATTAGTTACGATTTTAGAGGCAATATGCTTCAGGAGTGCAAACTGACTGATGTTGATGTGAATGAAGCAATCGCCGCAATCCAGACAAACCTGATGGATGCTGATACTCGCACAATCGCAAGCAATATTACAGGCAAGCAGATTACTCAGGATTGGAGCTTCAAAAATCCCGTCAATGCGCTTCTTGATCCGTCTACTGGAGTAGTGGCAAAAACAAACGCCAAGCTAATTCGCAATAATGATGCTTTTTACATTTTGGATTCTGATGACAAAAAAGCTGGTATCTCGCTTACCTATGGCGTGAATCTGATAGGCGTTAAATGGACACGCAATGTTGAGAATGTGGTTACCAGAGTCGTTCCTAAAAGTGGCAACAGCCAGAATGGATATACTTATATTACGAATGGAGGTCGTCTGACTTATAACAGCTCTACTCAAAAATGGGAAGTCACAGATTCTGGGAAGCAGTATGTGGAAAGTGCGTCTGCTGATGATTATCGAAATGCGAGATATAGTGTTTTGAATTGCACATACAGTCAAGGGCAGGCGTACGAAGATAACAAAACTGGAGAGCAGAAAAAATATACGCAGGAAGAAGTTCTTGCTAAGATGTTGGCTGACGCAATGGAGCAATTCACAGTCAAAAAGGTTGACGAGCCGACAATCGAGCTTGAAGTCGAATTCCTGTTGCTTGGTGATACTGAGGAATATAAACAGTATAAAGGACTTCAGACTGTAAATTTATATGATGTTGTCCCTGTAAAAACTGGGAAAAGTGGCGTAGACATTGATGTTCAGGTGACTGAATACGAATATGATAGCATAAGGGAGCGATATAATAGCATTAAGCTTGGAACAATCAATAGCTTTAAGAGGCGTGTTCCCGGCTATCGAGTTGTGAACGAAAGTGTTACTGCTGAAAAGCTTGATCCTGATTTGCTCAACTTAATCCGGACATCGGACGCAAGTGAGAGTGCTGATAGTATGGATGTAGGGATTACATCTACCACTGGCGGCGCAGAGCAGATTTTTATCCCGAATACTAAGGATTCTGACGGCATCGTCGCCGCTGGTAGTGGGTATGCCAATAAAGTATGGAAAACTGACAGTGAGGGCAATCCTGCATGGAGAGATGATAGTCAGGCTCAGGTTGCTGTCAACGACAGCAATCCGACCCTGGCTTTCGGCTCTCAGAGCAAGGTCGGCGATGTTGCCGGGACAGATTTACACGTGACCATGCCCGGAGCAAAGGCGAGTGCAAGCGTCCTGCTGAATGCGCTGGATGAGGACACATCCGCATTGTCCGACAACGACCTGACCACTAAGGTTGCCAGCACGAGCAAAAAGGTCAAACTGTCGAAGTTCTGGGATTACATCAAAGGCAAACTGGGGATTTCTTCAAGCGGCAGTACAAGCAAATATCTCAATGAACAGGGCGGCTGGGCAACGCCGACCGACACGAAAAACACTGCCGGTTCGACAGACTCCAGCAGCAAATTGTTTCTGGTCGGTGCAACTTCTCAGGCGGCAAACCCGCAGACATATAGTCATGATACCGCATATGTTGGCACTGACGGATGCCTGTACTCCAACAGCATAAAAGTCAAAACCACGCAGACGGCAGTGTCCGACCCGACCGCAAGCGGTTCCGGGATCGACTATATCGCCAGTATTTCGCAGAATGCGAACGGCGTAATCACGGCAACAAAAAGCACGGTAAGAAGCGCAAGCGATACCCAAAGCGGCGTGGTGACAACCGGAGTGCAGACATTTGCGGGGCAGAAAGCGTTTAAGAATGCGATAATCGTCAACAAAGGCGAATCTCCGGATGCGGGAGTGCAATCAACCATTTTGCAAGGCAAATATAAAAATACGGGCGGGACGGTTGATTTGACGGTGAATCCTGTCCGGTATATCGGTAGCAGTGCAGGGGATGATGCGTATAACTGCGGTGTTGCTCTGGGAAGCACGAGTGGTACAACTCTTGTCGGAGCCGGTGAGTCAGCGAATGTTTTCACCTCAAAAAACAGTATATACAACGATGAAAACCTGTACCTGACAGCGGACGGAACGGTGTTTGTATATCCGGGTGTGGCTAATGACGGAACACCGGGCGGCAGATATAAATTTACATCGCTCTCCTCCGGGGTTGATGCTGACATGGCAAAGTCTGTCAAAAGCATTTCCCGGAGCGGCACGACATTCACGGCGACCTGTCAGGACGGCACAACGTTCACCTTCACGCAACAAGACAATAACACATGGAAAGCCAATAGTTCCAGCTCGGAAGGTTATGTAGCATCCGGTTCCGGTCAAGCAAACAAAGTCTGGAAAACGGATGGATCAGGAAATCCTGCGTGGCGTGATGACGATCACACAGACACGACAAAAATTCCTCTCATCACAGGAAGCGGTATAGCCAACTGTAACGGCGCAGGGTCAAATACTTATTTCAAAATCGCAACGCTGACCATAACATCAACATATGTAAATAGACCGATTGTGTTTGAGATATCAAGACGTGGATTTGGATTCCAGCGGATTGAGGTTATCTTTAATAATTCCAATGGGCTTGATCCAACGCTGAGCCGGTTTGCGGTTGACGGCGAATCAACCAGCTTCTGGATCAAGAAAAAAACGACTTCGGTCTGGGAAATTTACGGTCAGTATAATGAATCATATGGCGTTGCGTATCTGCACAGGATAACGGGATACGGCACAAATAATGGCATCACGGTCACGGTCAACATGGAAAACGCCGGGACAACTGCACCCGGAGGAACAGCCGCAACCCACGCATACCCGTTTTCCGCAATACCGAAATTCAGCACTCAAAAATTCACTTATACATATACGCTGGCGGCTGGCAGTTATCTGCACGTTACAAAAGCAAATCTGGGGATCACATCAGACCCCCAAGATTGGACGGGCGCATGGGTGACAGGGTTCGGGACAGGCTACAGGACAGTAAACGTATACTTTGCGACACATAACGCAGACTCAAATGATGTGATGGGCATCCGAAATGTCGGGTCAAGCCAAGTTGAGGCAACGTGCTACGTATATCTGACACGGGTTTACTATTAAAGAAGGGAGCGAGAGCATGGGTTACTTTGTAACAGAGTATCAGGAAACAGACGGAACCGGTACGGCGATTACCAACTATTATGCCGACAAGGCAACGGCAGAACAGAAGTATCATCTTGTTCTGTCGGCGGCGGCGGTGAGCAATGTCCAGCGTCACGGGGCGATGCTGACGAGTGCGAATTTTCAGGAGCTTCGCCGGGAGATTTACGACCGGACAACGGACACGCCGATTGACGATGAACCGGCTCCGATTGAGCAGTAAGGAGGGATTTTATGCCGGGGTATTTTGTGGATATTTCCAACGCCGACATTATTGACATCGACCTGACGAACGGCACGGTCAACCGGTCGTTTACGGATCATGTGCTGTGCAAGGGCGATGTTCAGGCAAACTATTACGGCGCACGGCTGTATAACAACGGGGAACCGATCCACGTTCAGGGTACGCCGACCGTGACCGGGTATTTCCTGCGCCCGGATCACAATACCGTCCTCCTGACGGGCGAGTTTGCGGACGATGCCACCAGCAATCAGGGGATGCTGGTCGGCGTGGTGCTGAGTCAGGAATGCTATGCATACGCCGGTCAGTTCCAGCTGGCGATTGTGGTTACGTTCACCGGCGCACGGGGATCGCAGACGGAAACCGTCCGGGTGATTGACGGAACGATCATCGAAACGCATCCGGGCGGCACGGTTGTACCGGGAAACGTGCTTCCGGGCGTGGATACGCTGATCGAGCTGATCGCCGAAGCTCAGGCGGGAAGCGGAAACCTGTACAAGACAAAAAAATACACCGCCAGTTATACGGTATCGGCGAACGATTCCAAGGTCATCCGGGCATCCGACTTTACCGATGCGCACGGCGATCCGATGACGGACGGATTAACCGGGTACACGCCGGTCGCAATCAGCAGACTCTCGACCAGCAACGGCAATGTTTCGATCATCGGCGCACGGGTCGAGATGGGTGACAGCAATCCGGGCAACACGGTCATGATGACGGTTGCCAATATGTCTGGCTCTTCCGTCACGGACACGGCGTATCTGGATGTGCTGTACATCCTGTCTGCCGGGAGTAATCAGGGATTGATTCAGGGTGGGACGGAAACCTGAGAATAATTCAGCTTTTTGCGATAATCGCAAGGCGAGAATCATTGTAAAATAGAGCCGGGAGGATGCAGATGGGCTGGGCAGGATGGATGTGCATAATCATACTGGGCGGCAATCTGCTATTCTTTGGCGGTTTGTACGTTTGGATGGCAATAGACGAATGGATGGAACGGAGGAATAAGCATGAAAAGCGCGGCAGAAGTTGACGCATTGATTGTCGAATTAAAAGCGAAAGTCGGCACTGGGGAAATGACCTTATCAGAAGCAGTTTTTGAAACGGCAAAGTCGTGTGAGGGATGGCCTTACACGTTTGGCGCAGAAGGTAGGAAAGTCACAAAGGACGGTGTTGTTGTTCGCACGTTCGATTGTCAGGGGTTTACTGAGTGGTGCCTTTTACAGTTCGGGATTGATATTCGAGCGGCAGGGTGTACGAGCCAATGGAATAACGATTCGCTTTGGAGCGCAAAGGGCGATATTTCAGATATTCCGAATGATACTCTGGTCTGTCTGTTCTACCGAAAAAAGGATGAGCCTCAGAAGATGGCGCACACCGGATTCGGATATCAGGGACATACTTGCGAATGTTCTGTTGGCGTTCAGTATTTTGAAAAGATGAAAAACAAATGGGAATATTGGGCGATGCCGAAAGGGATAGGAGGAGATATACCCGTGCCAGCAACAAAACCAACACTTCGCAGAGGTGATAAAGGCGAGTATGTGACTCTCATGCAGACCAAGCTGGCACTGAGAGGATATGATCTTGGTCCCCATGGCATTGATGGTGACTTTGGCAGGGCAACTGAATCTGCTGTGAAAGCATTCCAAAGGGATTGGGGGCTGACAGTCGACGGTATCTGCGGAAAGAAAACTTGGGGAATGCTTGAATCTTCAACGCCATCCACCTTGAAGACTGTGCACATTCCGCACCTGACATTGGCAAAGGCGAATGAGCTGGTAAGCCAATATGTTGGAGCATGGATGACGGAGGATGAAAATGCCTGAAGAATATGAGATGGAAATATTGGTTGAAAGATTGACTGATGGGTTTGGTCATGATATCATGAAAGAGGTAGAAGGGGGGAATCGCTATGGGAAACAAGCAGAATCGGTTCCGGTCATGGGCGCTCTGGCTGAGCGTGGCGGCCCTGATAGTGTGGATTGTAAAGACTTTCTGGAAGATTGATATCAGTGAAACAATGGATGGGTTCATGAATGTCTTGCTTCCAGTATTAGTAGGGTTTGGTATAGTTAACAATCCTACTGATCCTAATCATCTGTAAAGGGATGATCTGCAATGATTGATCGTGAAGACATTGATCGCCTGAAAGAAATCTTTGTGACCAGAGAGGAATGCTCTCGGGACATGGGATTGATTGATGAGCGAGTCAATAACATCAATGTTGACCTTGCTGTGATAAAGTCTCAGCTAAAAACCATCCAATGGCTATTGACCACAGTAGGCGCAGGGGTGATTGCCACCCTTGTGAAGCTATTCATCGGAGGATGAGAATGAACTGTCAGGATTGTAATCAGGTCAAGCATTTTAGTGAAGCGGCTCTTGCGATGGCAGAGCGGACTATCCGCAGACTTTGGATTACCATTCTTGTGTTGATTGTTTTGATGGCAGGAATGGCTATCGGATTCTTTGCTTATGAATCTCAGTTTGAAGAATACTCGGAGTATTCAGAGTACGAAGCAGAGGTAGACGCTTTGCAGGTTGGAGATGATAATTTTGTTGCAGGTGGTGACATAAATTATGGGCACGCAGATGGTGAGGGTGAGAACCCATAAGACCACAACTACCAAGACTCGTGTCAAAAAGGGAAGTATGCCATCTGGTTATAAGACCTGCAATATGTGTCATGGGACAGGGAAGGTTAAGAAGTGATGGAAGATTATTCCAACTCCGCAATCTGTCAAGTGATTGATGAGTATATTCACTCGGAACGGGATCGTGCAATCCTGAAGCGTAGGCTTGTCGATGGAGTATGTTTTGAACCGCTTGCTGACGAGTTCCAAATGTCAGTCAGGCAGGTCAAAAACATTGTCTATCATGGTCAAGAGAAGGTGTTTTTGCACCTGAAGCGCAAATAGTAGTTATCCACAGGTAAAGCGAAGTTATCCACAGGTTAGAGGTGAAAATCGTTGATTTTCGCCTCTTTTTTGTTATGCCAAAAAGTACATTGCCTCTGTTTGCCACAAAAAGGGGCATTTTAGCGCTTCCATGCCTTGCATGAGTATTAATTCATCTGAAAGTCTGGGCGAGATTCTGTGGAAAACCCTGGTAAAAAATCTTACCAGATTTTACATTGTGGATAAACCTGTTGATAACTTGCCCGAAAATTGCCCGTTGGCTTCATCGTCAACAGGCTTTTGTTTTGTCAAAATTTAAGCATGGAGGTGATGAGTTTGTGGGTGGAATACAATCCGAATCCTGCTCAGGCGAGAGCGGGAGATTGTGCTGTTCGTGCGATTGCCAAGGCTCTGAACATAGATTGGGAGAGTGCTTATGCGAAAGTTGCGGTGAACGGTTTTCTGATGGGCGATGTGATTTCGTCAAATGCTGTTTGGGGAAGTGTCCTCAGGCAGAACGGGTTCACGAGAGAGATCATACCGAATTCATGTCCTGACTGTTACACACTGGCTGACTTCAGCAAAGATCACCCTAAAGGAACATTTGTAGTCGCCCTTCCTGGTCATGTTGCCGCTGTTGTAGATGGAGATATTTATGACAGTTGGGATAGCTCAGAGTTAGTGCCGCTATATTACTGGAGGGAAGAATAATGGCTTATTATCCATATAATTACAGCAATCCATATATGACACCACAGCCTCAGGTTCAGCCTCAGCAACAGCAATCCAATGGATTAATTTGGGTGCAAGGTGAAGCAGGTGCAAAATCTTATCTTGTTGCTCCGAATACAACTGTTTTGCTGATGGACAGCGAAAATCAGAGATTCTATCTGAAGTCCAGCGATGCGTCAGGCATGCCGCAACCGCTTCGTATTTTTGAATACTCTGAAAAGACCCAGAATGCCCCAAATCAGGCTTCTGAGTCTCAGTCGATAGATTTATCGGCTTTCGCTACAAAAGCCGAATTTGACGCATTTAAGGACGAAATAAACGCATTGCTGAAGCAAGTACCACGGCAGACAGTAAAGAAAGAGGTGAAGTCTGATGGCTAATCCACTGTTCAAGGCATTGGGTGGGAATCCACTTTCTGGGATCATGAATATGATGTCACAGTTTCGTCAGAATCCAATGGCGATGCTTCAGAAATCAGGACTGAATATTCCATCTAATCTGTCTAACCCGACTGAGATTATCAATCATTTAGTCCAGTCTGGTCAGATTAATCAAAATCAGTTGAATCAGGCACAGCAAATTGCACAAATGCTGAAAAGAAAATAGGGAACAGGATCGGGCAAATCCTGCTCCCATGCCACGAGGCGATGCGAAAAGAAGCATGATTATTGTACATCGCCTTTCGTGGCCAGTCAAGGTGCATACCGTCAAGTGCGCATAGACGGTCTGTATAAATAACACGAAAGGAAGTTTTTATTATGGCTCTCAATGATGAAAATGCTGGCGGAATCCCTGCGACAATGCTGGTCGGTCCGACTAATTATCCCATGTATGGCGGAGGCAATATGGGAGGAATGTTCGGTGGTGACGGATCGTGGATTATCCTGCTGATTATTGTCCTGCTGGCCGCTAATGGTGGTTGGGGTGGATTCGGAAACAACGCTGGTGGAAACGGCAACTATGGCGGTTCTTTCCCGTGGCTCATTAATGGTCAGAATAACCTGTCCGGTCAGATGAACGATGGCTTCAGAGATGCTCAACTGCATGATAGCGTGACTTCCGTCAGGGATGGCGTGAGTGCGCTTGCGACTCAGCTCTGTAATTGCTGTGGTGAAATCCAGCAGGCTCTTTGCTCTGGTTTTGCTGGCGTGACTGCCGCTGTGACTGGCGCCCAGAATGCCATTGCACAGCAGATGTATGCTAATCAGATTGCAGACATGGAACGTTCTTATGCGGCTCAGACTGCAAGTATGCAGGGCATGAACAGTATTCAGGCTCAGTTGGCTCAGTGTTGCTGTGACAATCATCTTGCAGTTGCTCAGACTCAGGCTCTTGTGCAGAGTGAGAATTGTGCGGATCGTCAGGCTTTGTCTGATGGGATTCGTGACATTATCGCCGCTCAGGTTGCCGGCTTCCAGAGCATTAAAGATCAGCTCTGTCAGGACAAGATTGATGCCAAAAATGACATCATTTCTCAGCTCCGTCAGGAATTACTGTTTGCTCGTGGTCAGGCTTCTCAGGATGTTCAGACTGCCACTCTGCGGGCTGGTCAGGCGACTACTGCCAATCAGCTCGTGAGCGAACTGCGTAGCTGTCCGATCCCTGCCGTTCCTGTGTATGGAGATCAGAGGATTTTCACTTGCAACAATGGCGGCTGTGGCTGTGGCAACGGGTTTGCGAACTGAGGTGACTACTATGGCAAAGTATATTACGAGCACGGATCAGAATGTTGCTCTGAACAACACCGTTCCGTTTGATATCGTATCTATCCCTTGCAATAAGGGCTGTGTAGTTCCTATTACAACTGGGGTTCTTACTTTGAAAGGTGGAAACAATCAGATTGCTCGGTATGAAGTAGACCTTCAGGCGAATGTCGCTATTCCAGAAGGTGGAGCTGTAACGCCGATTGCGCTTGCTATCACAATCAATGGAGTTGCGATCCCTGATAGCGTAGCAATCGTAACACCAGCGGCGGTAGAGGAATTCTGGCATATCAACACATCAGTAGTGATTACTGTGCCTTGCGGATGCTGTGTATCAGTCTCAGGTGCTTATGTAGATGCTACTGAAGATGATGCTACTGTAACGCCGACGCCTTCTATCTTTATTAGAAGGAATGCTTCACTGACCGTGACCAGAGTTGCATGAAAGGAGGGATTGTAATGCACGAACTGCATGAACTGAAGGGAAAGCTCATTAAAGAGTTGGAGGATTATTCTCAGAACGGGAAATTCTCTAAGGATGATGTAGAAGCTATCAAGTACATGGCTTCAGCAGTAGACCATCTGTGCAATATCATCTCTGATATGGATGATGATGGATATTCCAATCGTGGAAGCATGAGAAGTCGCAATTACGGCTATGGCTACGAAGGTGGTCAGGGCGGTGGCAACAGCTATGCTCGTGGCAGGGGAAGCAATGCACGCAGGGATAGTATGGGAAGATATTCTTCTCGTGGTGGATATTCCCGTGCTGAAGGTGCGGAAGGTCTTGTAGAAGAAATTCGTGGCATGATGGGAGAAATGCCAGATCACATTCGTCAGGATGCTCAGCGTCTGGTTCAAAAGTTGGAACAAGAGATGTGATGTCCCTTGATAACTAAGCATGATTTAGATGAAGCAATCAAAGAATGTGAAGGGAAACGAAACCCAGATGCTAACACTTGCCTGAAGCTTGCGGCGTTTTACACAATCAGGAAGGAAATGTTCGGAGAAGGAAAAGAAGTCGAACAGCCTATGTATTCCTTTGCACCGCCGCCAGAATCGGTCGAAACAATTCAGCGGTATGGCGATTCAGAATTTCTGGAAGTGGTAGAGGGAAAGCCTATTGATGGTGTAATGCTCATAATGGATGAGTTGATGGACTCAATGCGAGTCCTTCAGCCAAGAATTTATGACAGCGTAATGCGAAAGGTTTTGAATCTGTAAGATTCGATGGCAGGAACGAAAGTTTCTGCCATTTTTCTTATAAATTTTTATTAAAAGGTATTGCAATCTATGAATATTTGTGATACAGTATATACAGAACGAGAGGCAAAGCCTCAAACGAAAGGAAGGTCACGAGAACCATGAAGTGCTACATCAAAGGATATGACAAGAGCAAATACGAAGCTGATTCCAAGGAGCTTTTCTTCCATAATCTGGGTGAGGTTACTGACTTTGAGGTCGTACAGGGGCAGAAGGAACTTAAGGAAAAAACAGGTTGGACTTACAAGGATGCTGATCCTTTTGATGAGTATCTGATTATTCGCCTTGCTGATGGGAATATTACCAGCTACCGCAACAGCATGGTTGACCTTTTCAAGTATTGATTGGAGGAACGAATGATGAAGAACTGGACTAAGAAAGACTTCTCCATTGAATGGAGATGGCATAGAGGCAGATTGCAGGGACAGGAGAACAGAGGCTGGTATCACATTTTCTATCAGGGTAGAGAGTGCAACAGCGGATTCAGAACCAAGAAGGATGCCGAAAGATGGTTAGGCGATTTCCTGAAGAAAGCAAATACATTACGCAAGCAAGCGGCAGAACGAGGAATGGAGGTTTGAATATGAAGATCGAATTCAGCACGAGAGAGTACGAGCGGAGTCACATGAGGATGCCCAAAGGAACGGGATCATGGTTATTCAGATGCGAAGGTCACGAGCTGGAAGCATGGGGAACGCTAACTGAAGCCAAGAAAAAGGTTCGGGAACAGATCAAAGAGATCGCTCCTAAAGACTACAAGGGTGTAGTGACCTGCTACATCCTTCCCTGACAGGAGGTGCGAGTATGGGACTGAAGCCTGAATTCACAATGAAGCGGATGACCGAGGATGGATTCATTGAGAGACTAAAGAACATTGCAACCACTCGGTACTATGACTACCAGCTCCCATGTGAGAGTGAGGTCTGCACGAGTGGGAGCCGATTGTGGCAATCTGAGAAGGAAGCCGATCCGTGGGAACTGCTTCTCTTTGCCATAGTCAGTCTCGCCGCAAAAGAGTATGTGCAGACAGTCATCTTTGAGAAGAAGTACAAGCGGGCATGCGGAAGGAAGCGTGAGATTGAGGAATTCTTGAACAATTGGTCGCCTGAGATTACAGATCGGTTGCAGTCTGAGATCAGGTATCATGAGCGCCGAAATGGAATCAGAGGAATTGAACAGATGGAATGCGGAATGAAGGTGATGTACTGATGAAAGCGACAGGATATTGGATTCGCCAGTTCGGAGGAATGTATATCTGCACTCTGACTGACAAGAGCGTGCAGGGATTCACTCAAATCTTCCAGAGCATGGGAAGAACAAAATCTCAGGCAGTCAGGCGAATGAACAGGATGTTGAAACCGCATGGTTTCAGAGCGGAGGTTGAATATTATGCTACATATCGTGTTTGAGTATCAGGATGCTTACACTCATGGAGAATGGTGCCAGCAGGAATGCTATGTGCATAGCGTGGAGGAATGTAAGCGAATCTACGGACTCGGAGTTGACTGTGAGTACCATATCCTGAAGGTCGAACAAGCGTGATAGATTTTCTTATGAAATTTTATCAAAAAGTATTGACATACGGACTCGGATCTGGTACAATACAGACAGAGGTCGAGAGATCGACCAAAACGAAGAATGGGAGGACATGATCCGATGAGTTTCGCCGAATTCTGGGAAGAGTATAAGAGGGATATTGAGGCCGATGGAGAGTCAGTATGGAACATGAGTCTTGAACGGTATAATGCTGTGAAAGAAGAAGCAAGGCAGATTTACGAAAAGTATTTCGGAGATAGAAAGTGAGGTCGAGAACCATGACGCTGGAAACTATTATGAAAGACACTCTCTGGGTAGCAAAGATGCAGGGATACCGCACAGTTGGAACCTATGATGAGATCAAACACCTCGGAGAGTCCGAGGAATGCAGAGACTTTGACACCCTCTGCACAGATGGACAGCCCAATCATCTGAAGCCCTTCTACAAAGCCTACTACGAGCATTGCAGGACAAAGGGCTGGATGACCATTCAGGATTACTACCATGAAGTATGGGAGAAGGAACATAAGGTGAAGACATGGGCGCCCGAAGAAATCAAGAGTCTGATTCAGACGAATGATACAGTTCTGTACAGAGCCTTGAAGCGGCTCTATGCTGAACAGACTGATGATGAGCAATTCCGAGAGCATACAGTGGAAAGGAACGGTCGAGGATTCAACAAAGTGGATGCTGACTTCCTGACGAGCGTGAGCAAGTTTCTGAACAGTCGAGGATTCCTGACTGAGAAGCAGAAAGTCGCTACGAGGCGGAAGCTCATCAAATATACAGCCCAGCTTACCAAGCTGGCGAATGCATGAAAGGAGAGGTGAAAACAATGGAAGTCAAATTTGACAGGAATGGAGAATCTGGAAACATCTTCTGGATTCTTGCTCATGCTCAACAGGTATTGCGCTGGCAGAACAGAACTCCAGAATCGGTCCAGATGGCAATCCGAGTAAGGAATTGTCACAGTTATAATGAGGCACTTGAAATCATTTCCGAATATGTTGAGCTGGTTGAGGTGAATGAATGATGGACAAGATGTATATTGAAATTCCAAGCGGGAGAGTATTCCTGAATGATTACAGAGTGTTTAGCATCAGGCGAAAACCATACATTATGGTAGATGCTGAAAAGGTATTTTTAACTGATGTGCAAAAAACGCTTGCGCGGGGCATGGTAAAAGCTTTTTCGCCCATGATTGACTATTTGAATGGAACATTGGAGGAAAGTCTGTATGAATAAGATATTCGGAGTAGCCATTATTGATGGCGAATTCAAGCCTATGACTGTGGAGGACAGCCTTGATTCCTATTACAAGCTGTTAGGATGCTCAGTCATTGACATTCCAATGCGGAAGATCGGCGGAGTCTATTATGACATCTTGTGCGATGAAGAAGGGCTTTATAATTCTGACAATCGGATTCAGATGATCCATAAGGACACGAATGTTCCGATGCTGGTAGGCAATCTCTTTATCTGCAAGGACGATGGCAAAGGCGGATTAAAGAGCCTTGACAATGAGGATGTGGAGAAGATCAGGCAAAGTTGGAAATTCCGCACGATATTGGGGGATTACTGATGCTATATACATTCGGATGCATGAATGCCTTTATTGATGGGCGAGTGCTGAGATTTGACACAGATGTGGAGGCGATTGAATTCGCCTCCAATTACGAAGCTCGGTGCTATCGAATTGAAAGCAGGAGAGACAAGGCTGTGCGAGTGCAGATTTATAGTCCTGCTGACGAATCGTGACCGTAAATTTCTTTATATTTTTTTCTGAAAAAGTATTGACTTCTATCAATGATTCTGGTACAATACATACAGGAGCTGAGGAATCAGCCAAGAAAAATGGGAGGTCGAGAACCATGATAAAGCAGATGACGAAAGCTGAAATGCAGGAGCTGATTGATAAGCTATGGGATGACGAAGAAGAAGTTTGGAAGAAGATTTACTTCTGGGCGAACAGGTACGATATTGCGCTTGAGAATCGGAATCCTGCAAAAGCACAGATTGCAGATACCGAGCGGGCGAATGCTTTTGCAGAGCTTCATGCCATCGACTCTAGGCGGAATGAACTGCTCAAAGAATTGCGGGAAATGAATTAATTGATAGGAGGTCAAAGAACCATGACATTCAAGCAGATTTTCAAAGGACTGGACAGCGCAGAGTCCGAGCGCCGCATGGAAGTAGCAGTCAGGATGAACATCCTCTGGGACAAGCTTCAGAAGTGCGATGACAAGGCAAAACAGAAGCGGATCAGCAAGCAGATTGATATGATCCGCAGGCAGGAAACGAGCTGGTTGAAGGAAGCCGCATTCTTCCTTTACTGAGGTGGACCATGAAAAATAGACTGGAACGCTATCTGAGAGAGCAGAATTTTGACAGCCGAAATGGAAGGCTCTCACGCAAGAGCATGGAGATAATTGCTGAACACTTCGGAGGTCAGGTTACAAGCTCTGGACGATATTTGAAGATTGATGGAGTAGAATATCAGATTCAGCGCAATGCATATTCTATGGAATGGGAAGTTCAAGTTATGACATGGGACATTGGAGACGACTGGCGATTTTTCTCGCCATATTGATGGAGGCAGACATGACTGAGAGGATTCTAACGCCTACTGACCTTTATAACGAGATCGTAAAGGTCACTAAGCCTGACGAGATCGGGAATTGGACTTCCGATCTGCAATGCAGGGTAACAGATGCTACCAGAGCGGTCATTGATCGCTATGAGTATGGACACTTGGTGACAAGCTTCAGGTCTGCGACCGATGGAAAGCTCTGGTATGAGATTCCCTTTGCTTTTGCTCCGTGGTGGAGCGATCCGCATAAATACACTTGATTGGAGGCATGACAATGGAAGGTATCGAAAGGATTCACAAACTGCTTGACGAGTTGGCTGAGGTTACTAAAGAATTGTTCCCTGACTATTCACGAATCAGCGCAGATTGTGCAAATGATGGATACAGAAATTTTACAGTTCTGAAATGGGGAAAGGGGGAGACGGTAGAAACTACCAAGAGGCGGGAGCTTTTTCAGCAGTCGAGGCTGAACGCAAAAGACAAATGGGAAGAAGATCGGAGTCCTATTCAGAATAAGTATTACGAGCGTAAAGGAGTTTTGCTGAAAGACGATTGATGTAGGACGATGTAGGATAATCATACATTTTCTTATTTATTATATATTATTTTCTTTTCGCTATATAATAATAGGAAATGTAGGATTATACTACACAAGATTTATAAAGATTGGGGTTGATTTATACTGAATAATATGCTACAATGGACCAGAAGGGAGGTGAACGAGATGAGCCTACGGGAGCGAATTCTTCAGTACCGAGCAAAACACAGTATGTCTCAGGAAGATTTTGCGAACAAGTGTCAGGTCAATGTGATGACCATCAATACCATCGAAACGGGCAAGCGGAAGCCCACGCAGTTGACTCAAACCAAGATTGAAATGATTTTGAAGGAGGATGAACAGAATGATTAAGTGTGAAGTGACTGATAAGTATACCAAGATGACAGCAGTTGGTGATATCCCTACGCTGGGTGCAGACCTGACGCATATCTTCCATGCGCTTCTTTCGGAGATGCCTGAGAAGGTGAAACACGAGTTCATGCTTTCATTCATGATGGCATTTAATTCGGGGATGATTTTCGATACCGATTCCAAGGGAATGCGAAAGCTCTATAACGAGCTGTGGGAGAAGGTCGGGATTGATGATGACGATAAGGATGATAATGCGAAAGAGGACGAGAAGACTTCCGCTATCGACCATCTGCTGGACAAGCTCATTGAGCTGAAGTCTGAGATTCAGAAAATCCGTGAGCTGACTGGAACGGAGGAAAATAAAGATGAAACTAAGTAACAGCGGGATTCAGCTTTTTAAGAGCTGTCGCCGCAAATATGAGCTGAAGTATGTAGAAGGGCTGATTCCAGTTCAGACGCCTGACGTACTTGAGCGTGGAAAGTCTTACCACGAGAAGGTTGAACAAATCCTGAGTGGTGAAGGGATTGAGTTTGACAATCCCAAGACTGACGCTATGGCGATGGCTTTTGAGAAGTACATTCTTCCGCAAGTTGGAAAGGTTGAGGCAGTCGAGGAATGGTTTAACAAAGAATTGCCGAATGGGAATATCATAGTAGGAAGATGCGATGGGAGGCTTGCCGATGATAAGCTGATTGAGCACAAGACTACTAGCGGAGACCTTGACGAGGCGTATATTGCAGGATTGCAGAATGATGAACAAATCCTGACTTATATGTGGGCTTATGGAGTGAATAATATCCTATACACAGTCTGCAAGACTCCCACAATTCGCCTGAAGAAAGACGAGGATGACGATGCTTTCAGGGAAAGGTGCTTTGCATGGTATGCCGAAGATACCGAGCGTAAGATCGGAACCATTGATGTGTACAGGAGTCCTGAGGAAATCGCCGAGTTTGCGAATGACCTGAATCGCATTGCCGATGTGATTGACAAGTGCGAGTGCTTCTACCGTGTCCCTTCATACTGCATGAAGTGGAATAGACCTTGCGAATACATGAGTGTTTGCAGGAACTATGACCCGCAGATGGAATACATAGGATTTACAAAGGGGGAAAGGAAATGATTAAGCTTTCGGAAGCAGTCAAGGAAAAGCGGCCAGTAACCTGCCTGATTTATTGTGCTCCGGGTGTAGGGAAGTCAACCTTCCTTGGAATCATTGGAGAGCAGAGCAAAGGGAACACGCTGGTGCTTGATATCGACAGGACTTTCATTCCTACCATGAGCAAGAATGAAGTGGTCCATGACTTTGATCGAATCGAAGTCTGGGAAGTCGACAATGTGAACACTTGGGATGACTGGGAAGCCAAGCTGAAAGAGCTGAAGCAGATGAAAGAGGATGGGAAGCTCAACTACGAAAATATCTGCGTAGACAACCTCTCTGAGCTTGAGCGGTGCATTCTCAGCGATCTTGGAAGCAAGGGAAAGAACAAGGGTGTGCCAGCTCAGGCAGACTATCAGTATATGCAGTTCAAGCTTGTAAACACGCTCCGCTTCCTGAAGTCTCTGGGAGTGAATATTTACTTGACTGCATGGGAGATCAATGAACAGTTCCAAAATCCTGATGGGAGCTATTATACTCGCCTCTATCCGAGGGTGTCAGCTAAGATCGTGGATAACATCTGCGGACTCTGCGATGTAGTAGGGAAGATCAGGGTTGACAAGGAAGGTCGGAGAGGCATACAGTTAGAAGCATCGCAGAATGTCTATGCTAAGAACCAGAGGGATACCAGAAAAGGTTGCTTGGTTGAGGACTTTTTGAGAAAGGATGAGGAATAATGAGTAAGACTGTGACTATTGACGAGTTCGATAATGCTGTGATTGAGGCTTCTGCAAAGATCACTATGGAACATATTGATAAACCTCAGGGGACAATTCTTTTCTGCACTTCAGGTATGGCATTTGCGACAGAAGTCAGACGCATTCTCTTTTGTGAGGATGCTGAAGATAAGAAAGAACAGGAGGATTAAAACTATGGCATGGCAATTCAAAAGGACTGAACAGCAGTTCGATACTATCCCCGCAGGTGACCACAGGGTGGTCATTGATTCCGCTGAACAGGCGGTGAGCAAGAATGGCAATGATATGCTGGTTATCAAGCTCAGAGTGAGCGGATACAATTCGATGCTCTGGCACTACATCGTATTCATGGACTCCAAGCCTGAGATCACGAACCAGAAGCTGACTCAGTTCTTTGACAGCTTTGGGATTGAGGATGGCAATTTCAATCTCGCCTCTTATGCTGGCAAGTCAGGCGCCGCCCATGTGAAGATTGACGATCAGGGTTACTCCAAAGTAGCGTGGTTCATTCATAAGGATAAACAGGGCAAGCTTCCGCCTTGGAAGGGCGATACTCCTGCCGCTCAGGTGCCAATGCCTGTGGAGAATCCTGATGACTGCCCGTGGTGACAAATATGTAGGGCGTGAGAGTTTTTCTCATGCCCTGCTTTATTTTGAGAAAGGATGTGCGAAAATGACACAAAAAGAGATTAATAACGAAGGAAGTGAACAAGAATGAAGCAAGAAAGAGTGAATGAATACACAGAAAAACTGAAACCATGTCCGTTTTGTGGTGGAAAAGCTCATGTTGGTATTCTATTCTGTGGATGGATGGGAATCATGTGTACAAACTGCTATGCGTGCATGTTAAGCGATAGAACGATGAACGATGAATATCAAGTTAAAGAAGCAGTTGAAAACTGGAATATGAGAAACGATCAATATGAATCAATAAACAAAAAGCAAAGTGCCATATATGATGAAATTAACTCTGGAGTTATATGTGACATGGAACCAAGAGAAAAGTTCTGTGATTAAAGTGACCCATAAAGGAGAACGCATGAAAACACCATTTACAAACGATGTATTTTCAACGATATGGGCAGCGTTTGAGGATGCAAACAGCAGGCTTAAAGAATTGAATAAAGAGCTGGAAAGGATTGGTAAAGAATGACAGGCAGACAGTTTGAAGATCATGTAGTAAAGAAGATGCACGAGGCTGGATACTGGGTTCACAGGATTCATCCTGACGAGTCAGGGCAACAGCCATTTGATGTGATTGCAGTCAAGGGCAATAAGATGTGTGCTTACGATGCAAAAGTCCTGACTGAAGGGAAGCGTTTCCCTCTGAATCGAATTGAGGACAATCAGCTCAATGCGTTTCGACTTTTTGAGAAAAAGACGAATGGCGCTGATATAGGTCTAGTCATCCTCTGTGAGGACGGGAAAATTCGATTTATGGACATAGGGCAGATCAACACAGCTCTGTGGCTCGGAAAGAAGAGTATTGAGCTTGCCATCCTGCCAGAATGGAGATTGATATGATTACCGCAACTGCGGATAACACTATTGAGATTCAGGGACCAATCCCTTACGAGATGTTAATTGCTCTGAAGTCGAGACTGCAATGGCCGAACCCCGACTTTGTGAAGAAGCAGGAGCAGGGAAGAAGCACATGGAATACTCCGAGGGATATCATTCTTTATCAACAGAAGGGAACTAAGATTGTGGTTCCATTCGGGTGCCTGAAGATGCTCTGGGGATGGGAGTCCAGATATGCCCTACGGCTCATCTGGAAGCCCCCAGAAGCGTCTTTGATGCCTCAGTCGATAATTTATATGACTATCAGCAAGAGGCGCTGGAATGTGCCTTAAAAGCCCGAAATGGAGTATTGGTTGCGCCATGCGGTTCAGGAAAGACTCAGATAGGGTTGGCAGTATGTGCAGAGCTTGGACTCAACACGCTATGGCTGACTCATACTCATGAGCTTTTGAAACAGAGCATGGAAAGAGCTAAACAATATATGGATATCCCAATGGGTACAATCACAGGAGGCAAGGTCAATGCTGTGAACGGGATCACTTTTGCAACAGTTCAGACAATGGCAAAGATTGACCTTGCTGAATACAAAGACTTCTGGGATATGATAATAGTTGATGAGTGCCACAAGTGCGTAGGTACGCCTACTCAAATGACTATGTTCTGGAAAGTGCTTTCAAGGTTGAGTGCAAGGTATAAGATTGGACTGACCGCAACCCCAAAGAGGAATGACGGAATGGAAAAGGCGATGTATGCGCTTCTCGGTGACAAGTTTTATGAGATCACAAGAGAGCAGGTCAAAAGCAGGACTGTTCCGCTGAATGTGCTTGAACCAATTCCTACAAACTGGATTCCTGATATCGACAAGGCTCTGAATCCTGACGGTACGCTGAATTATGTAAATCTGATAACTAACTGTATAGAGGATGAACAAAGAAACAGGCTGATTGCAGAGGCAATCAATACTGCCGCATCTGATGGTCCTACATTGGTGTTAAGTGAGCGTGTAGCACATCTTGAAAAACTGAGCGAAATGTGCGATTATAGTAAAGGAAATTTAAGCGCCGCAAAGAAGAGCGACAGAAAGGATTTGCTGAAAGAGATACAAAATGGTGAGATCAGGGTGTTGTTCGCTACTTATGCGATGGCGAAAGAGGGATTGGATATTCCCTGCTTGAAACACCTTGTGATTGCTTCTCCCATTAAGGATGAGATATCAGTCACGCAATCCGCTGGTCGAGTCATGAGGGCGTATGACGGAAAGGAAGTGGGGACAATATGGGAGTTTGAAGATTCGTTCCCGATGCTCAAAAAATGGATGAACAAAAGACTTTCTATTTACAGGAGGCTGAATGAGCAATGACCTTGAAAGATCAAGTGTCGACAGCTATCCACCTTTGCATGACTTCAGTATCAGGTTGTTCGAATTGCCCTTATGACAAGGATGAGAATGGTCATCTGAGAAATCGTGATGAGTGCATTGGTATGCTGTTGAATGACTTTGACCTTCTTGTTTCTGACATGGAAAATACCATCAAGCTATTGGAGGAAAAAGAATGACTGAGAATCCAGCAAACGAACTAAAGGATTCTATGTGGAACTTCTTAAAGGATCGTAATCAGGAAGCAAACATCGATGGACTGAAAAGTGCTGTTTATGCTTTGATACAGATGACTATCCAAAAGGATGCAGGGCAAAGAGATGCTGGGAGAAATATTCCATTCCAGATGCTTGACATTGTTAAGTAGCAAATCATATGCGAGGCAACAGCGTTGGTGCTATCGGGAAGATTAGATGCATTGGAGGAAGGAAATGTTACCGCAAGAATTATGGAAACCGATTCCTGAATATGAAGGTTATTATGAAGTAAGCTCATATGGGAATGTAAGGAATGTGCGAACAGGCAGAGTGCTAAAGCCTTTGAACAATCATGGATATAAGAGAGTTAATTTAAGCAAAGGGAATGTCCAAAAGCTTTATCAAGTACATAGGCTTGTTGCATTTGCATTCATCCCAAATCCTGAAGGATTGCCGCAGATCAATCATAAGGATGAGAATCCCAACAATAACTGTGTAGAAAATCTTGAATGGTGTACGCCTTTATACAATGTGAGGTATGGAACAGGCGTTATAAGGCAATCAATGAAGCGTAAGGGTGTTCCATTGACTGAAGAAAGAAAGAAGAAAATATCACAGTCATGCAAGGGCAGGAAGCCTCCAATTCATACTTTGGAGGGAAGAAAGAAAATGTCTGAAGCTGCAAGAATGCATTGGCAGAAAGTGAGGGCAAGTCATGATTCCTGAAGAATTGACCACACTAAAACAATGGGTTTGCTATAAGTCAGATAAAATCCCACGGAATCCTTATACAGGCGGCAATGCGATGAGTAACAACCCCAGCACTTGGAGTGATTATCAGACTGCTTGTGAGGCAGTCAAGAAATACCACTTTGATGGTGTAGGATTCATGTTCGCCCCGCCTTACTTTGGGGTTGACCTTGATAAATGCCTTGATGATACAGACTTTGTAGATGAGTTCGTGGAAGGACTCCGCTCATACAATGAAATTAGTAAGAGTGGGAATGGTATTCACATTATCTGCAAGGGCAAGCTTCCTGAAGGAAATCGGCGCCGAGGGAAAGTCGAGATGTACTCTGAAGGGCGTTATTTCATCATGACAGGAAATCAGTATAACGCAAAATATACTGAGATCATTGATTGCACAGAGCGGATCAAGATTCTGCACAGCAAGTACCTGCCTGATATGACACCTGCAACTGTGAAGGATACGCAATTCATAAGGCTTGAGTTGAGTGATACCGATATCATAGACAAGGCGAGAGCGTGCAAGACTGGCAGAGTATTCCAGCTTCTCTATGAAGGTGCGTGGCAAGGGCTGTTTAATTCTCAGTCTGAAGCCGACCTTGCGCTATGCGGACAGCTTGCCTTCTGGTGCCAGAAGGATGAAGGGCAGATAGATCGGATATTCCGATCAAGCGGACTCATGCGCCCCAAGTGGGACGAGAAGCGTGGTCAAAACACTTACGGGCAGATAACCATATCAAAGGCAGTCAGCACTTGTGACGAGGTGTATACTCCGCAAAGAGGCGGCGATGACACTTCCCTTGCGCTTGGACTCTTTGGGAAGAAAAAGCCAAAGACTGATAAGCATTATGATCGAACCGATACTGGAAACGCTCATAGACTGTATGACAGATGCAATGGAGAAATCAGGTATTCCTATGCACGAAAGAAATGGTACTACTGGACAGGCAAGGTCTGGACGCTTGATGATACTGGTGAAGTAAAGAAATATACAGACCTTGTGCTTGCAGATATGAAAGCTCAGGCTTTTGAAATGGATAACGAGGAAGAAAGAGATCGTTTCCTGAAGTTCGTGAATACCTGTGGGAACAGCAACCGCAAGAATGCGATGATAACTGAAACACAGCACTTGGAAGGTATTCCAATCCTGCCTGACCAGATGGATGCTTATCAGGAATATCTGAATTGCCAGAATGGTATAGTGAATCTCCGCAATGGTGAGCTGATGCCGCACTCGCCTGAATTCATGATGACCAAGATGTGCCTTGCAGAGTATGACACAAGCAGTAAAAAGCCGACTCGCTGGTTGAAGTTCCTTGATGAAGTATGCAATGGAGATCAGTCATTGGTTCGGTACTTGCAGAAATGCGTGGGATATTCGCTGACAGGATCCAATCGTGAGCAATGCGCTTTCTTTCTCTATGGAATAGGGAACAATGGAAAATCCACCTTCTTAGAGACTATCGCTGATATGCTCGGAGGATATGCCGCTAACGCACAACCTGATACTCTGATGACTAAGAGGAATGATGCAGGTGGTGGAGCCAATTCAGACATTGCAAGGTTGAAGTCCATCAGGTTTGTGACTACTGAAGAACCTTCCGAGGGCGTTCGCCTGAATGAAGGTCTGGTGAAACAGCTTACAGGTGGAGGCAGAGTGACTTGCAGATTCCTATTTGGGGACGAGTTTGAGTATGAGCCTGAATTCAAGATATGGATTGCCACGAATCACAAGCCTGTTATCAGGGGAACTGATATAGGTATATGGAGACGAATCAGGCTGATTCCATTTGAGGTGAATATCCCCAAGGAGAAGGTGGACAAGAATCTGAAGTATAAGCTTCGGGAGGAAATGCCTCAGATTCTCCATTGGGCAGTCGAGGGCGTTCAGATGTATGCACGAGAAGGACTGGATATGCCTGATGCAGTCAAGCGTGCGACTGATGAGTACAAATCTGAAATGGATTTGCTTCAGGCTTTCACGGATTCCTGCATTGAGATTGACTATACAGTAGCGGTAGGGATTCCTGCGAATGAACTTTATGCCGCTTATGTGCGATGGGCTGAGAAGAATAACGAGTATGTCATGACAAGCAGAAAGTTCTTTTCCGAGATCGGAAAGAAACTGCCTGAGAAGAAGCGTGAAGCCAAAGGTATTGTTTATAAGCAAATCAGATTGCTTGATGCTCCGAAACAGTATCGGGCGAGTGACTTTTATTCTGAATGATTGGAGGAATTGGAAATGAGTGGAGGCAGTCTTGGATATTTCTACAGCGACCTTGATAGTCATGTTGGAGACTTTGGAGACAAAGAGCTTGACGACCTTATAAAAGATTTGGCAGAGCTATTCCATGCCAGAGAGTGGTATTTGTCCTCTGACACCTGCGAAGGTGAATGGATTGAGGCAAGAGATGTTTTCAAGGCAAAATGGTTCGGAGAGAACAGCAGAAATGAACGGATCGAAAAGTATATGGATGAGATCAGGGATGATGTGCTGAAACAGTTCGGGATATCTGAGAAGTATTGTAAGAACTGCAAACGCTGGACTCAGGATGAGCGAGAGCATTATGAGAAGTATGGCAATTGTGAAGTGACAAAAGGATGCCTGATGCACAGGCATGAGTCCTGTGAGAAGTTTGAACATAAGTGAGAAGGAGGGAGGTGAAGTGAATGGACAGGGAGAAGGTTATCTACGACATTGAACGGTGTATATGCCATGTTCCAGATGCTTGTAGAGATTGTTCACACTATGGTCATGGAGAAGTCATCGGATGCATGGAAGAATTGCTAACTGATGCCCTTGCTCTGCTGAAAGAGCAGGACGAGCTTCTCAAACATGAATATTGGCGTGGTTATAATAACGGAAGGGCAGACGAAAGAGGATTGCGGGAAGGGACAATAATGCAAACGTTCAGTCCAGATTAAAGAATGTGGTGAAGTTGAAATGAAAAGAGTTATCATAAGAGTTGTCATTTTGATTGCGTGTATAGTATTAGCAGTTTTGATGGCAAAGTGGATTTGGTCATGGGATATACCTGATTGGTTGAAGGTGCTTCTTATAGCAAGTTAAACGTAATTTGTGGAGGAAAAGGAATGATACATAATGTTAAGGCTTGTCCTTTCTGCGGAGGCAGACCATATATCGAATCTCACAGCAGGGCGTTCATAGGCGGTGAGACTACGAGAGTCGCTTATGTGAGATGCTCAGAGTGCAACGCAAGATCGGAGAGAGTGCCTATCAGCATAGGACAGTCAGAAGCAGTCAAAAGGGTTGTTGCTCAATGGAATTGTAGATATAATGCAGTTGGATTCATACCTGTAGGAGATCACAGGAGATAGGAGGAAACAATGTATACGCCTGAAGAATTCGCCCAGAAGATGAAGCTTAGAGGATATGTAAGGTACATTGCTGATGCAAGGCGGTATGCCAAGCAGACAGGCAAAGAATCCTTTGATGAACAGGACTTGGAAGATGCTTATCATGCGCTGAATACAAACACTATCGGCAGAGAGTATATCAGCGATATGATTGATGGCGAGGTCGTGCGCTACAAAAGAGATCGCCATGATGATATGTATTGGAGAGATGACTGTGAGTGAAGACTGCTGTGTATGATGTGGCAAGATCATTCCTGAAGAAACACAGGCATGTCATAATTGTCTCCAAAGGCGTATGAACAGAAGTTATCCACAGAGTTATCCTCAATGTCAAAAATGGTAACTTTTTTTACCACAGTTTTCCACAGAATCTTGAGTAGAACGAAAGATGAGTATTAGTTCATCTGAAGGTTGGAAGCGCCAAATGGTGCCTTGGAAGGGCAAACAGAGGCATATACGATTTTAGAGGACAAAAATCAGGCAATTTTAGCCTGATTTTCGTCTTTTACCTGTGGATAACTGCCTGTGAATAACTTTCTTATAAATTCTTATGAAAAAGTATTGACGATTGGCAGGAAGCATGTTACAATGCTTACAGAGGTCAGGAAATGACCCGAATAAAGAATGGGAGGTCTAAGAACCATGAAACACGAGAACGAAGCCAGAATGCTGATATCCTTCTTCAACATGAAGAGCGGATGCAGGTACAGAGTCGCCGATCACGGAGATGCAATGGATGCGATTATTGCAGATGATCTTTCTAACATCTCTGATATCAGAGCGGCGATGAAAGATTACATCAGCAAGGGAGAGCCGAGCCTTCCGAAGTTCTTTGAGTTCTACAAGTACTCTTGGAAGAAGCAGGAACAGCAGAGCATTCCGCAGGCGACGCAGGTTCAGGTCGCTCCGATGAACGATGTAAATCAGGGCTTGAGCTTTATCACACAGGTGGTCGCTGATATGGTCGCCCGCATGAAGACCGAAGAGATCAAGGACACTGTAAGCGCCACTCTGCGATCCGAGATTGACCAGTACATCTTCGATACCTACGGGAAGATTGAGAAGAAAGTCACACTGGTCAGCGAATTCGGAAAGAGAGAACTGCCAGGAGTACAGCATGAGAAGTTTGAAACAGTCCTGAAGTTTGTAGCGAACGATGAGCCAGTTTATCTTGCAGGTCCAGCAGGAAGCGGAAAGAACGTGATCTGCAAGCAGGTTGCCGAAGCTCTTGGACTCGACTTCTACTTCACGAATGCAGTCACGCAGGAATACAAGCTGACAGGCTTCACCGATGCGAACGGAACCTTCCACGAGAGCCAGTTCTATAAAGCTTTCACAAAAGGTGGAGTCTTCATGCTTGACGAGATGGATGCCAGCATTCCTGAAGTGCTGATTATCCTGAACGCTGCCATTGCGAACAGGTACTTTGACTTCCCCGCTCCGATCGGGAAGGTTGATGCGAACCCGAACTTCCGAGTGATTGCCGCTGGAAATACCTACGGGCATGGGGCTGACAGTTCCTATGTAGGCAGGAACACGCTTGATGCCGCTTCCCTTGACAGATTCGCTATGATCGAGATTGACTATGACGAGCGGATTGAAATGAACGTCACCGAAGGGAATACCGAGCTGGTGAAGTTCTGCCATGCTTTCAGGAAAGCCGCTGACAAGAATGGAATCGCTATCACAGTCTCTTACAGGGCGATGAGCCGCATCGCTAAGATGGAGAAGTTGCTTGACAAGGCTGAAGTCATCCGCACCTGCTTGGTGAAGGGACTTGAGAAGGACGATGTGAATATCCTGAAGAACAGCATGGAGGCTCAGACCGATTCTTATACCGAGTGCCTGAGACAGATTGCAAGGGCTATGGCTTGACCATAGTCCTTATGCTTCCCTATAAAAAAGTATTGACAGAACGGGCGCAGGATGCTACAATAAGACATAACAGGAAGGGAGGCCATGAGCCATGAGTATCATCAAAACTTACAAGTCCAAGTTCTTTGGAGGGCATCTCAACATTGAGATGTACAATAGCGCACAGGATATGGCAAGGGATCTGGAAATCAGATCAATCACGAACCCCAAGTTTGATGCTGACCCATATGAGAACAGGCGCTTTGTGGGAGCAAGCAGGGAAGAAACATATACAATGCTTCGGGAAGGATATCAGCCGACTGTGGATGCTCTGAAGTCCAAGCTGAAAATCAGCGCCGCTGGTCAGGGTAAGCGATTCAAAAGCTTCAACGATGTAGTAGGATATCAGCCCATCATCCCGAATGCGATCATGGGACTGCCGAATTCGATGGTGAATAGTTCCCTGAAGCCCATCAAGACGAAGGTCATTGATGTCTACTATGAAATGACAGTCGCCGCCTATACAGAGTCCTCCGATCTGATTAAGGCAGGACAGAAGATGCTGGGAGTCATTATGGAGCTTGAAGCACAGGGCTACAGGTTCAATCTTTACTGCACTCAGGGCTACTACGATACAAGCAATGGATGCGACATGGTCTGCATCAAAGTCAAGAGCGCCAGTCAGCCGATGGACCTGAAGCGGATGAGCTTCCCCATCAGTCATACCGCATTTTTCAGGGGAATAGGATTCGACTGGTATTCCAAGTTCCCCAAGGGAACTTACAGATCAGGATATGGGCACGCTATCTCGTACGATAAGTCCCAGAGTGAGATTCAGGAAGAGTACAGCAAGATATTCGGAAAGAGTGCCATATATTTCTCAGCAACAACGATCATCAAACAGAAAGACAATGCGGAAAAGTATCTGAAGGAGGTGCTTACAAGTGGTAAGTAACAAATGGGTACATTGCCCCAGATGCGGACACAGGATGTTCTTCCTGAGAAATGGAGATTTTGATATCGAGATCAAATGCACATCCTGTAAGGCGATAGTCAAGATTGATACGAAAGGTGGTGACAAAGATGAGCGAGTATACAGAAATGAGCCTGTCAGAGTCTGAGCTGAATGACCTATACGCAGGTGTGGCGACATTCAAAGATGGGACAACCCAGATCAAGTCAGGCACTCTAAGCGAATGTTCCAGATGGGCTGACGAGATGATGAAGCACGACTTTGAGCAGATTGAAATGCGGAGGGTAAAGGGATGATTTGCGTAAACTGTGGAAGCGAGAAGGAAAGCAGGATTCTGGATTCACGAGAACGGCAAGGATTCACATACCGCAAGCGCAAGTGCGTAAGGTGCGGATATGAGTATATCACACATGAGCGATTTGTAAGAGGTGTCAGGTCTACTTCAGGTCCAAGGCTGATGTACTTGAATGAAATGCAGGAATGGGCTGAAGCAGTCTGGTTAGAGCTGAGGGATGGGAGACTTGCCGCAACATCAATCCAAAGCATTGATGAAGAATCAGTCCGCTTCTCAAATGGTATAGCAATGAAAAGGTCTGCTTGCTTGCATAATTGGCGAGTATGGGATAAACGCCCGAGTGAATATAACAGAAGGGAAGAAAGATGGCAATGATTGAAACATTATGCTGGATTTGCGGAAGAGCTTGCAGTCATGATTGCCCGTGGGCAGAGAGCGGAAAGCCTGTTCAGGGATGGGAGGCCGTCAAGAACAATGCGACTGAGAGTTGTACAGTTCTCAAGTGTCCACTCTTTGTGAAGGATCAGCCTTTGAAAGACTTGGATGATGATGGGGTTCAGAATCTTGTAGCAGGAATTATTAGACAGCTTGTAGCCGATTATGAGAAAGAGAAGAATCCTAAAGTTATTCCGCACTACGAGAAGTATGTGCGAAGTGATGCATTCAGAGCCATATCAAATGTCGATCCAGAGCGGCTGATTTATCTCATGAGGATCAAGAGAAAAGCGAAGCTCCAGAAAATGCTTTCAAATGGAGGGCGTGTATGACTCTGAAGGAAATAGAACGAGAGTTCGGGATTGAGTATTGCAAGCTCTACCAAGGGCTTGCTTATGCAGGATTGCTTGTGAGGCACAGGAAGAATGCAGATTACGATCCTGACATGGTTCTCAGGGCTTGCGATGAGTATTGCCAGATGCGTGTGATGAAACTTCAAGCGAAAATGGGCGAATTTGACTGGGTCAGAAACAAAATCCGTGACTTTCTGGAAAATGGCCTCACAGAATCGCCTCCAAGGCAGGTCTGAAAAGTTCCATGATATAATCCTCATTTGAAGGCTGGAAGCCTTAAATGGGGCATCCAGAGGCTTCTGTTGAGAAGCCTCTTGTTTTTTGCTTTGTTCCATGCTACAATTCAAGTATAAATCAGTAGAAACGGAGGTGATTTTGCATGGAGAAGCAATTCGTACCAAAGAAAACCATTACTGTTCAACTCACGCTTGAAGTCATGCAGGAATTCAATGAGCTGTGTGAAGCTCTGAATCTTCCAAAGACTAAGACTGTCGAAAAACTGATTACGGAGGCGCACGATGCTTTATTCCCAAAATAATGTATTCGATGAAGCACTTGAGCGGATTCGGTTTGTCTATGACAATCATGATGATGTGATAGTGTCCATGTCAGGCGGGAAGGATTCAACCGTTGTATTCAACCTTGCTATGATTGTCGCAAGGGAACGGAACAGACTTACATTGAAAGTATTGTCAGAATTTTAAGAGATGCACAGGAGAATAAAAATGGCAAAGAAAATTAACATGGAAATGGAACTGCGGAAAGTAAAACTTTCTGACCTTGTACCTTATGAAAACAATCCCAGGAACAATGATGAAGCGGTACCAGATGTTGAAGAAAGCATGGTTCAGACTGGTTATAATTCGCCTATTGTTGTTAGCAAAGATATGGTAATTCTTGCAGGGCATACAAGATTAAAGTCTTTGCTGGATGCAGGAGTAGAAGAAGCTCCTGTTGTGGTTATTGACAGAACAGCAGAACAACAGAAGAAATTCAGACTGTTGGACAACAAAACTGGCGAAAAAGCAGTCTGGGACTTTTCAAAGCTTGAAATTGAACTTGATGGTATAGACTTTGACGGGTTTGATTTTGGTTTTGATAATGTTGTTGTTGATGTTGATGAACTTTTTGAAGATGCTGAACCAAAAGAAGAAAAAGAACCTAAACAGATTCAGTGTCCGCATTGTGGTATGTGGTTTACAGAAAAGAGGTAATTCATGAAAATCTTTCTTGCCGGGACTTATTCTTCAATCAAAGATAAAGATGTTCTTGCAGAATCGCCGTTTGTTCTTGAAAGTTTTTACTATATAAAACCTTGGCAAATTCAAGACATAAACAGGCACAAAATGTTTCTTCTGGACAGCGGAGCATTTACTTTTATGGTCGGTAATGGCAGAAAAGAAGACTTTAATTCATACTTAAAAAGGTACATTGATTTTATTAACAAGTATGATATTAAATACTTCTTTGAACTTGATGTTGATGTGATTATCGGTTATGAAGAAGTTTTAAAACTAAGAAAAAGACTTGAAGGAGAAACAGGCAAGAAATGCATTCCTGTTTGGCACAAAAACAGAGGAAAGGAGGAATTTATAAAAATGTGCGATGAATATGATTTTGTCGCATATGGCGGACTTGTGTCAGACAAAAAAAGTGCCAATGTCGAAATGAAGTATTTCCCATGGTTTATAAAGACCGCACATGAACATGGAGCAATGATTCATGGTCTGGGGTTCACCCGTGTGAGTGACTTGCCTAAATATCATTTTGATTCGGTTGATTCAACACGTTGGAATTGTGCGAGATTCGGCAGGCTTGAATATTTCGATGGGAAAACAATTCGTTCGATTGACAGGAGAAAAGAAGGCAAGAGGATTATAAAAACAGGCGAGATTGATTCAACAACGTTCAATCTCAAAGAATGGATTAAGTTTCAGAAATACGCCGAAACGCACTTATGACGGTTTCGCATAAACCCCGTCAAAAATAAAAAACTGTGAGGTATAAAAAAATGGCTAACGAACTAATCCTTTTTATCGAAGTTATTGTGGTTTTCTCTGCGTTAATTCTGACAAAGAAGTTCTTTGGCAAAGTTGGCGTGATGGCATGGGTGTGCGTTGCGTCTGTTATGGCGAACATCATAACAGCAAAAAACGCCGATGTGTTTGGTCTTTCAACGGCAATGGGAACTGTTCTGTTTGCTTCAACGTTCTTGGCAACGGACATTCTGTCCGAATGCTATGGCGCAAAGTTCGCAAGGAAATCAGTCTTTATGGGGGCGGCTTCAACGCTACTGTTTATTGTGTGTTCGCAGATTGCCTTACTTTATACGCCAAATTTTATTGATTATGCAAATGAATCAATGACAGTTCTGTTTGGTTTGAATTTGCGAATTAGCATCAGCAGTATTGTTATGTACCTAATTGCAAATCTTGTTGATGTTTGGTTGTTTGAAAAGATTAAGAACAAAACAAATGGTAAAATGCTTTGGCTTAGAAATAACGTGGCAACAATCGTTTGTAATTGCGCTGAAAACTTTTTCTTTATTTTCTTCGCGTTTGTTGGTATTTATTCTATGAGCGATATTTTTATTATTGCGCTTTCAACAAGCGTTATTGAAGCGATTGTTGGAATCTGTGATACGCCGTTTATTTATTTGGCAAGAAAGGTGGTCGATAAAAATGCCGAAAGAAGGGAAGTTCTCACCGATTAACGGACAGCCATTGCCGAGGGGCAAGCCGTTCACGAGCGAAACCGCGAGGGAAGCCGCGCGGAAAAGCAATGCAAAACAAAAAGCTAATGCCAGCATTACAGAGGAATTTCGGAAACTTGTCAATGAATTTCAAACCGATAAAAAAGGGAACAAAATGCTCGGCGCTGAAATTCTTGCAAAGTCTTTGTTTCAGGGTTGTTTGAATGGAAATACAAAAGCAATGGAATTGGCCATTGCTTTGATGGGCGAAAAACCCGCAGAAAAGGTTATTATGGCGAATGTTTCTCAGGAAGATATTGACGAAATTGAACGTATTATGCTCGAATAAATATTTGCAATTGGTACACCTTATGTTATAATAATAAATGAAAGGGGTGTATCACGATGACAGGTATTTATCAAATTTTGAACAAAGAAAACGGCAAACGGTATATCGGGCAAAGTACGAATTTAAGCCATAGAAAATCATGCCATATCTATGACCTCAAAAATTCAAGGCACAAGAATACTGCTTTGCAACAGGATTATAATAAATCTCCCGAATCGTTTGTTTTTGAGGTTTTGTGCAAATGCAACTTCGAACAGCTTGACGGTTTGGAGATTTTCTTTATTCAGAAATATAAAGCGGACAATCCTTCATTCGGCTATAATGTTTCTCCTGGCGCTGGGCTTGTTTCTGAATCGACATTAAAAGCTATGTCTGATTGCAAGAAAGGCAATAAAAGTATACGTGGTATTAAGCTATCAGATGAATGGAAACACAATCTTTCTATGGCTCAACCACACAAAAAACGCATTGAATGCGTTGAAACCAAAGAAACATTTGAAAGTTTTGCAGATGCCGCAAGGAAAACAGGAATTTGTAGACCGCACATAGTATCTGTATGTACGGGGCGCAGAAAAACAGCAGGAGGTTTTCATTTCCGATATGCTGACAAAGGAAAAGGCGATTGATCTATTAAAAAATCATCCACTAAAATATGCTAAATTATTGGGATTTGATCGGCTAATTGCTCTTAATGAAGAATGGCTAAAAGACATGATACCTCATGCCGGGGCGGAAGATACATCTTTGCAAGCGCACAGGTTGAGTTATAAAACGACTTGTGTTTCTATAACGCTTGCAAGGATTATTATTCTTTTACCAAACAAAAGAACATTATTCCTCAGAAAAACGGATTCAGACGTTAAAGAAATTATTAACCAGGTTAAGAAGATTTTGCTTTCCACTAAAACACAATGCCTTGTGGAAGCTATTTATGGCGTTCCGCTAATGCTAAATGTGTTAAATGCGAATGAACTTTCCACAAATTTAACAACAGATGTTCGTGGTTCTAATCAGCTTGTGGGAATGGGTATCGGTTCTTCATTGACTGGTAAGCATTTTGATTATATCTTTACTGATGATATAAGCAACATAAATGACCGTATAAGTAAAGCCGAAAGAGACAAAACAAAACTTGTTTATATGGAATTGCAGAACATTAAAAACAGGGGCGGTAGGATTTATAACACTTTAACTCCTTGGCACGTTGATGATGTTGCTTCGATCATGCCACCGGCAAAAAAATACACTTGCTATGAGACAGGTTTAATTACCGATGAAGAACTGGAACATATTAAAAAAAGTATGTCCCCGTCCTTGTTTGCGGCGAACTATGAACTCCGGCATATTGCATCCGACGATGTGATATTCACAAATCCTGAGATGGGCGCTGACCCTTCTATGGTTGAACAAGGGATTGCTCAGATTGATGCCGCTTATCATGGGGAGGATTATACTGCATATTCTCTGGTCTGTATTCATGATGGAAAGTATTATGTATTTGGCAAAATCTGGCGAAAGCATATTGACGATGTGCTTGATGAAATTCTGACTATTCACCACGGATTCAAGGCTGGCAAGATTTACTGTGAAGAGAACGGCGATAAAGGATACCTTGGCAGAGACTTGCGGAAGCGTGGAGAACGAGTTGTTATTTATTCAGAATCCATGAATAAATATGTAAAAATAACTTCTTACTTGAAGTTTGAATGGGAGAATGTTATATTTGTCAAGGGAACCGACCCGGAGTACATCAATCAGATTTGCGACTTCAATGACAATGCGGAGCATGACGATGCGCCTGATAGTCTCGCAAGCCTGATTCGTGCGATTCCGAATAAACCCAAGCGTGAGCAGGAAGCTCTGAATCTGTTTGGGAGGTAAGCAGATGAAGATCATTGATGCTGGATTCAATATTGTTCTTCCATTTCCTGACTGGCAAACTGCCAGAAACACTATCTATCAGATGATCGAAAAGGCAGGGCGTACCTGCTACAAGAGCGAGGACAAGGTAAGCGTTGAGAGTGCAAAGAGATTCGTAACCCAGATTGTAAAGAGTGAACATGAAGCGATGCTTGAACACGCAGGACTGACTGTGAAGTTTGTAGTTGACCGTGGAGTAAGCCACGAACTGGTCAGGCACAGGATGGCGAGTTTTGCTCAGGAAAGCACGAGATATTGTAATTACAGCAATGCAAAGTTCAATCATGAGCTGATATTCATCCGTCCTTGTTTTCTGACTGAAGGAAGCCCTGCCTACGAGCTTTGGGTAAAGGCGATGAAGTCTGCGGAGGAAACATACTTTAGTATGTTGCAGGAGGGATGCTCTTCACAGGAAGCACGCTCTGTTTTGCCTAACAGTCTGAAAACAGAGGTGATTATGACTGCCAATATGCGTGAGTGGAGGCATTTCTTTAAGCTCAGAGCGATTGGCACAACTGGTGCGCCGCATCCGCAGATGGTAGAGGTTGCTCTACCCTTGCTACGAACTGTGCAGGAAAACCTGCCTGAAATATTCGGAGACATTGGGAGGAATGAAGCATGAAAACTTATCAGGACTTGGTAGCAATCGGCACAGAAGAACATGATCGGATGCAGTTCTGCATAAGCGCCATCAATGAACACTTGGCGAGTGAGAAGTACATGATTGCTCATGATGCGACTTTGTACTATAAGAATCAGAATCCTACCATCATGCGGGTTGAGAAGTATATTCGCAATGCGATGGGGCAGTCTGTCCCCGATCCTTTCTCGCCAAATAACAAGATTCCTTCCAACCTTTACCACTATTTTGTGACTCAGGAAGTCGAGACTCTGCTTGGGAATGGTGCTACATTCACTAAGGATGATACCAAGAAAAAGCTTGGAAAGTCTTTTGATAATATGCTTCAGATAGTCACAAGGCACGCAATCAATGGTAGCTGTGGTTATGGATTCTGGAACTTTGACCATCTGGAAGCCTTTGATTATCTTGAGTTTGTTCCGCTTTATGATGAGTACACAGGCGATCTGATGGCAGGGATTCGTTTCTGGCAGATTGACTCAAGCAAGCCTCTCTGTATAGTCCTGTTTGAGCCTGACGGACTTACAGAGTACATTCGTGAGGCAGGGAAAGATATTGAAGTCAGGAATCCGAAGCGTGCCTATAAGAACCTGAAAATGGCCTCTATTGCAGACGGTGAATATATGGCAAGTATGGGGAACTATGAGAGCTTGCCTGTTGTTCCGCTCTATAATGAGAACAAGCAGTCAGCGATTGTGGGGAAACAGAATACGCTTGATGCTTATGATCTGACTCTGAGCCAGATGGTGAACAATGTCGATGACGGGAATTTCATTTACTGGATTCTAAAAAACTGCGGAGGCATGGATCCTGTTGATGACGAGCGGTTCATCTCGCAGTTGAAGATCACTCACATGGCTCATGCTGATGGCGATTCAGGCGCAAGCGTAGAAGCTCACACAGTCGAGGCTCCGTATGCGGCGAATTCCAATACCTTAGAGAACCTGAGAAAACAGTTGTTTGATGACTTCATGGCGCTTGATACGAAAGAGATCGCAAGCGGAGCTGTGACTGCTACGCAGATTCTTGCGGCTTACGAGCCTCTGAATAGCAAGTGCGACCAGTTGGAGTTTAATGTGCTCGATTTCGTAAACCGAGTTCTGGCGCTTGCAGGGATTGATGATACCTGTACGTTCGTCAGGTCCAAGATTGTGAATGTGAGCGATGAGATCAGCTCTGTATTACAGGCGGCTGAATACCTTGACTCTGGATATATCACAAAGCGGATTCTGAACCTCTTTGGTGATGGTGATAAGTACAATGAGGTCATGGCGAATCTTATTGCAGAGGATGCCGCTCGGTTCAACGCTGAAGGGGAGGTTGTAACCGATGAGCCTGTCGTTTGAAGATAAGCGAGTGCAAGCATTGGGCGCACGATTTCGAAAAATATATGCTGAAGCAGAAAAAGGAATGGCTGAAAAAGTCAATTCCTTTTTTGCCAATTTCAAGGAAATGGATGCCAAGAAGAAAGCTCTCGTAGATGCGAAAAAACTGACTCAGAAAGAGTACGACGAATGGCGAAAAAACAAGCTTCTCATGGGCGAGAAGTATAAAGACTTGCGTGATTCCATTGCTGACAATATGCTTCATGCGAATGAACGAGCGGCGGCAGTTATCAATCACGAGCTTCCTAATGTGTATGCCCACAATTTCAATCAGGTTGGAGAGGGCATAGAACGCAAAGTTCAGGGATATTCGTTTGATTTGACAAATCCTGAAACAGTGCGGAAGCTTGCAACTGATAATACAACTCTGTTGCCCTATAAGTTTATTGATGGACATAGAGATGAGAGATGGAATAGCACGAAAGTCAATTCACAAATTCTGCAAGGTATCCTTCAAGGCGAGAGTGCAGACCAGATGGCAAGCCGTTTGATGAATGTAACAAAGATGAATGAGGAAAGTGCATTGAGGAACGCTCGTACTGCTGTGACTTCAGCTCAGAACAAAGGTCGGATTGATGCGATGAAGCAAGCAGAGGATGACGGAGTTATCATGGGCAAGGAATGGATTGCCACAAAAGACGAGCGTACTCGTGAAGCGCATCTCGAACTGGACAGGGTTGTGGTCAAGGTTGATGAGCCTTTTGAGAACGAGATTGGAGAGATCATGTATCCTGGCGATCCTGATGCTGACCCTGCGAACACATATAACTGTAGGTGCGCAATTGCGGAAGTGGTGATGGGATTTAAGCCCAAAGAGGAAACACAGGAAACAGAGAATGATTCTGAAGAACAGAGTGTTGAGCCTGAAATGCGGAAACCTGAATATTCCACTTCCGATTTGACAAAGCCTGAACGTCCGCACAGATCTGATTTTGATGACGAAGATTCGTATTATGCCGCAAGGGAAGAATATAAGGCTGAACGAGATGCATACAACGAAAAGTTTAATGATGTTGTCGACAAAGCTCTGTCTTATGAGAGATTTGAAACAAAAGAAGATTTTGTTGCATGGGCTGAAGAAAATGGAGTTTCGATTGATGATGGTGTTTTAGAACAGATTGATTTGCGATCTTTCAATGAGGCGACTGCTACACTGGATGAAATGTTTGAGAGATTCCCTGAAGTAAAAAGTTATACAATGGAGAATTTTGATGGGAACACATTTCAAACTGGTTTTAATATTGGGCTTAATGATGATGGACTCTTATCCGCTAATGGAGGGCTTAATTTTAATCCGAGACTGTTTGAAAACTATGAGAATGGATTGCGTGATGGTTTAGGTGGTCAAACTGACGGCTTTTTTGTTCGCGGGGATGGGACGTTTAGTTCGCTTATCAGGCATGAGTATGGACATAACGTTCAGAGTTATATCGAGAATAACATATATATGAAGTACCATATGGGAGTAGATGATTGGCGAATAAATTATTCGACATTCAGCGAATATAAGGATGCGCAAGCTAAATTTGCAGAGGAAATGTCACGCTACAAACATGAACTTACTTCATTGGCAAATTTGTCTGGCGCTTCTGAATATTCTAATACGAATACGCTTGAATTGTTTGCAGAAGGATTTTCAGAATGGTCGTCTGGTGGTCAAACAGAGTTTGGAAAAGCCTTTGGAGAATTCTTTGGAAGGTGGTACAAATAATGCATATAATGTTTTCTGATTCGGAAAGAAGATGGATGGACACAAAGAAGTTCGGATGCCCGATTAAGAGCGGATGTCCTGAAGATATCAGGCGTTCGATTGAGAAGAAAAAAAGACTTTTGAAGAAACAGGAGGGATGGATAAATGGCAGAGGTTCACAGTAATATGGGTGAACATGATCGTAAGCTTGCAAAAGCAATCGAGAAAGCATTGCGCTATGTGGGAGGCGCCGCAGAGCGTTATGCCAAAGAAACTATCTCGGATATGGAGGCAGTTGATACAGGCTTTCTGAGGAATTCCATCACTTGGGCGCTTGACGGGGAACCGGCAAATGTTTCTGAATATCATGATGATAGCGGAATGAAAACAGGGGAGTACGAAGGAAGCACTCCGTCTGAAGGTGGAAGCAAACGCTCTGTGTTTATAGGTACGAACGTATACTATGCGCCTTATGTCGAGTATGGAACCTATAAGATGGACGCAAGACCATTTTTGTCAAGTTCGATTCAGGGACACAAATCTGACTTTAAGGATTTGTTTGAAGAAGCGTTCAGGCATTTTTTCTGACGCTATTAATTTGTATTAAGAGGCAGATTATCAATCTGTCTCATTTTTTATATCACAATATAAATAGTGTGTAGCATAAAGCTACATTTACTATTATTATATATGAGAGAAAAAATAATATATAATAAAATAATAAATGTATGAAAATCCTACATTGAACTACATCGAAGTTATCCACAGGTTTATTAACAATTAATACTTATGCATAATGTGAATAACTCTGAAGTGTAAGCACGGCAATGCATTGCGTAAGGTCAAAACTTGTGGATATTCATTCTGTATTAATTTTTATGAATATATGCATACGCATTCTCAGAGGCATTGATTTTATTACATTTCAGGAATTTTGAAATTTGTCAAATCTGGTCAATCTTGCATAACAGTGAATAATCGCACGAAGGGCAGTCTGACCTTTAATATGAATTACTATTCATTTTGAGGACAAAGAGGCCAAATGACCCCTTTTTTGAGCTAAACAGAGGCATATGGGATAAATTGATCATAAAACATTCAAATTTACCCTGTGGATAACTTTATTTACAAGGTGTTGACAAAATAAGTATTAATGTGGTATTTTGATGGCAACAATCAAGGGTAGCGCCCGTTAACAGCGAAAGGATTGTGATAAAAATGGCAGATTTTGACAAGATTGTTCGGAAGCACGCTAATGACGAAGGGAACATTCCGGCTGACTCAATTCCCGCTCTGGTGCAGTCCATCTCTAAGGCTGTGGGTGAAGGCTTTGTGACTGTAGATCGCTACAACGCAAAGAAGAATCTTGCAGATGAGCTTCAGACGAAGCTGGATGAGGCTGGCGACCAGACCGAGAAGTACAACAAGCTGAAGACCGAGTATGATGCCTATAAGAACGAGACTGAGGCGAAAGCCTTGCGTTCTGAAAAAGAGGCGGCATACAAGGAAATGCTCAAGAAGATTGGGATTCCTGAGAAGCGGCTTGCGGTCATCCTCAAAACTGTCGACTTTGACGAACTGGAATTCAAGGACGGTGCTTTCACAAAAGCGGCTGACCTTGAAGCAGGCGCCAAGGAAGAATGGGCTGATTTTATTGTTACCGCCAAAGAAACAGGGGTAGAGAGTGCGAACCCGCCTGAGAACAATGGTGGAAAACAGAAGGAGCCAGCAG
>Ga0265301_10000685_pt1 | contig 47067 bp, 34 predicted proteins | sample AusTroGonzalo_MG_2_FD_193488 | JGI IMG/M metagenome (GOLD analysis project Ga0265301, IMG submission 193488) | Bovine rumen microbial communities from tropical cattle in Woodstock, Queensland, Australia - Gonzalo_04 | ecosystem: Host-associated > Mammals > Digestive system > Stomach > Rumen ...
GCGCAGCGGCGGATCTCCGCTTCGCCGGGAAGGAAGGCGAGGATGTCGCCTTCGTGGTCGCGGTACGCGAGCCGCACCTGGTGGGCGACGCGCTCCGCCACGTTCTCCGGCGTCGCCTCTTCGGCCGTGTGCCGGATCTCCACCGGGAACATCCGCCCGGCGCTCTCGATCAGCGGGGCGTCGAGCGCCGCGCAAATGGCTTCGGTATCGATCGTCGCGGACATCAGCAGGAGGCGCAGGTCGGGGCGCAGCAGCTGCTGTGTCTCCCGGACCAGGGCCAGCGCCACGTCGCTCTGCAGGCTCCGCTCGTGGAATTCATCGAAAATCACGACGCCCACGCCCTCCAGGCCCGGGTCGTCCACCAGCATCCGCGTCAGGATGCCCTCGGTCAGCACCTCGATCCGCGTCGCCGCGCTCACGCGGCTCTCGAAACGGATCCGGTATCCCACCGTCTTCCCGACCGGCTCCCCCAGCAGCGCGGCCATCCGCTCCGCGATCTGACGCGCCGCGATCCGCCGCGGTTCCAAAATCAGGATTTTGGAACCTGATTTGGCCAATCCATTGAGGGGCGTTCCCCTCAAACTCCCCCCGTCGCTCCGCTCCGATTCCGGGATTTTGGAGCCGCCGTCGACAAAACCGTCGAGGATGGTGAGTGGCAGCAGGGTGGATTTGCCGGCCCCCGGCGGCGCCGTCACCACCAGGCACGGCGTCTCCGCCAGGCGCCGGTTCACGGCGTCGGCGATCTCCAGCACAGGCAGTTCGGGGAGTTTTCTCATCAGCTGCAAAGATAGCGAAAAAACCCGCGCCGCCCATCGCGACGCTGCGGGCGGGGAAATGGGATGTCGGGAGTTTTTGTTATCTTTGCGGGGCTATGTATTACATCTCCAAGAAAATCCGCGTAGCGGCGAGCCACCATCTGGTGGTGGATTATTCCACGAAGTGCGCACGGCCGCACGGGCATAACTATGAGATCGAGGTCTTCTGCAAGGCCCCGGCGCTCAACGCGAACGGGATGGTGGTGGACTTCAAGGATATCAAGGAGCGGGTGGTGGACAGGATCGACCACCGCGACCTGAACGAGGTCCTGCCGTTCAACCCGACCGCCGAGAACCTCGCCCGGTGGATCTGCGAGCAGATCCCGCAGTGCTACAAGGTGACGGTCAAGGAGACAGAAGACAATACGGCCACTTACGAGTTATGATTACGGAAGAACAAGCCAAGCAGCACATCCGCGAACTGCTGGAGTATATCGGCGAGGACCCGACGCGGACGGGCCTGCAGGACACCCCGGACCGGATGATCCGGATGTTCGGGGAGATGTTCCGCGGCTATGACCCGGCGCAGGCGCCGGTCGTGACGACCTTCCCCAACGGGCAGGACGGCATCGTCTATGACGACATGGTCGTCGATTCCGGTCCGTTCTATTCGGTGTGCGAGCACCATTGCCGGACGTTCTTCGGCGATTATTTCTTCGCCTATCTCCCCAACCCCAAGGGCCGCATCCTCGGGCTCAGCAAGATCGGGCGCGTGGTGGACTACTGCTCCGCGCGGCTGCAGGTCCAGGAGCGCCTGGTCCACGACGTGGTGGAGATGCTGACCGAGGCGCTCGGGACCGAGAACCCGCCGCGCGGCATGGCGCTGATGATGCGCGGGCGGCATATGTGCAAGGAGAGCCGCGGCGTGCGCAAGAGCGGCGTGATGACGTCGACCTACCTCACGGGCTCGTTCCGCACCAACCCGCAGACCCGCAACGAATTCCTGTCCTATATCGACAAGAGCGGCAATGTATAAGGTCAAGAAAACGATGACCGTCTCCGCCAGCCACCACATCTCTTTCGCGGGCGGCACGCAGACGGAGCCCGACCACGGGCACAACTGGAAGATCACCGTGTACTGCGCGTCCGAGACGCTGGACGCCGACGGCATGGTGGTGGACTTCTGCGATATCGAACGCCGCATCTGCGGCGCCCTGGACCACGCCGACCTCAACGAGGTCCTTCCCTTCAACCCCACCACCGAGAACCTGGCGCGCTGGGTCTGCGAGCAGATCCCGCAGTGCTACAAGGTCGAAGTGGAGGAATGTCCGGGCAACGAAGCTTCCTTCGAGCGCTAAAGCCGGACGCCCACACCCACAAGACAGAAAGTCGCGGCAGGGCTGACGTTCAATTCAGCAACGCCATAAATGTGTTTTTTCCCGATATTAATGCCAATGGGGGCAATATACGGGCGCGGACCCGCTTGCTTTCCAAAGAAATAGCCCAAGCCCAGCGCTGAATAAAGCTGCAAGTAATCCGTACAATACCATTTCCAACGCAGATCCATCGTCAGCGCATACGACTGCTCTTTTTCGTGCTTTGTAGAAACCGGGGAGGCGCCGAAATCATATCGACCCTCTTCAGCTGCCCCCGGATACTGGAACACATCGTACCACAAAGTCGAAGAATTCAATAACGCATTGATTGAAAAACGCTCATCCAAAGAGAACGTATAGGCCAGATTCACGTTTACACGTTTCACTGATGACGCACGCTGTCCCTTGGAAAGCAATGCTTCAGTCAGCGTTGTCGTTTCTTCCCCACGGCCCCACATCCTTATGGGTGAGGGTCCTGTGGTTATCTCAACGGAATGGCGATGCGCCGGATCAAAGTGCTGTGCTGCCGCAGGACTACCGATCAACGGCAGCAGTATAAATAAGATAGTTTTTAATTTGCCTTTCATGGTGTTTTCCAATCATAAATATAGGCATTTTTTTGATATTCGTTTGCTATCTTTGCCTTCGTGACACAGGAAGGGAATCATGTAAGAATCGCGATTATCGGCGGAGGGGCGGCCGGGTGCTTTTGCGCCATCGGCGCGAAGCGGCGGCTGCCGGAGGCCGATGTCACCCTCTATGAAGCCGGACCGAAACTGCTCGCCAAGGTGGCCTTGACGGGCGGCGGGCGCTGCAACCTGACCAACAGTTTCCGGGATGTGGAGCGCCTCGGCGAGGCGTATCCGCGCGGCGAGCAGCTGATGCGGCGCGCCCTGCGGGTGCTGAGCCCGGAGGCGACGCAGCGCTGGTGGGAGGCCGAGGGCGTGCGGCTGGTGACGCAGGAGGACCAGTGCGTCTTCCCGGTGAGCCAGGATGCGATGCAGATCGTCCGGACGCTGGAGCGCGACTTGCGCGTGGCGGGGGTGGCGGTGCGGCTGCGCACGCCGGTGGAGCGCGTGGAGGCGCTGCCGGAGGGCGGCTTCGCGGTAGGAGATTCGCCGGTCAAGCCGGCGAATGACGAGCGGTACGACTGCGTCGTGGTGACGGTCGGGGGCTGCTCGCGCGAGAAACTGGAACGGCTGCTGCCGGCGGGTGTGGCGGTGACGCCCTGCGTGCCGTCGCTCTTCACCCTGAAGATTCCGGACGAGGGGCTGCGCGCCCTGATGGGGACGGTGGTGGAGCAGGCGGCGCTGAGCCTCGCCGGAACGAAATTCCGCGCAGCGGGAACGCTGCTGCTGACCGACTGGGGCGTGAGCGGACCCGCGACGCTGCGCCTGTCGTCTTACGCCGCCCGCCACCTGGCGGAGAACGGCTACGCGGGTACGCTGCTGGTCAACTGGCTGGACGCGCCTGAGGCGGAGGCGCGCGGATGGATCGCCGCGACGGCGGCGGAGAATCCGCGCAAACAAGCCGCCGGCACGCCTCCGGCCGGGATTACCGCCCGGCTCTGGCGCCACATCCTGCGGCGCGCCGGGCTGCGCGACGACCTGCGCTGGGCGGAGCTCGGCGCCAAGGGCGCGGCGCGGCTCGCCGCCACGCTGTCGGCTGACGCCTACTCCGTGGCCGGCCGCGCCCGCTTCAAGGAGGAGTTCGTGACCTGCGGCGGGGTCGACCTCGCCGGCGTGAATATCAATACCCTGGAATCCAAGCAGTACCCCGGGCTCTATTTCGCCGGGGAGGCGCTCGACGTGGACGCCGTGACGGGCGGCTTCAACCTGCAGGCCGCCTGGTCCACCGCGGCCGTGGTGGCCGCCAATCTCAGACCCGTTTCTTCCGACCCCGGACGTGGAAAGTGAGGGTGGCGCCGGCTTCGGTGACCGCCAGCGTGCTGCGCGCGCCGATGAGCAGCGGCAGGTTGACCTGGCCGTGCCCGGCGGGGAATCCGCAGCAGACGGGGATATCGTAATCCTTTAAATAAGAACAGATCAACTCTTCGGCGGAGCCGTATCCGAGGTTGGCCGCGCAGTCGGTGAATTCACCCAGGATGACGCCGCGGCAGCGCTCCAGCACGCCGCGGAGGCGGAGCGTCGAGAACAGGCGGTCGATGTGGGTGAAGTCTTCCTCGACCTCTTCGAGGAAAAGCAGGATCTCCCGGCCGGCCGTGGCGTCGGCCCGCGTCCCGAGCACCGGCACAAGCGTGCTGAGGTTGCCGCCCACGAGCGGGGCCGTCGCCGAGCCCGGCCGGCTGAGCGGATGCGCCGGCAGCGCGTACTCCGGGACGGTGCCCGTCAGCAGGTCGCGCAGCAGGGTGCTGGAAGCGTCCTGCCCCTGCGACTTCGCCAGGAACTTGCCCATCGTGCCGTGGATGCTCATCACCCCGGCGCGGGCTTCCATCCCGCTCAGCGTGGTGATGTCGCTGAAGCCGACCAGCCATTTGGGATGGGCGGCGAGCTCCTCGAGCGTCAGCATTTCCGCGAAGCGGATCGTGCCGTAGCCCCCGCGGTTGCAGACGATCGCCTTGACGGTCGGATCCTCCAGCGCCGCGCGCAGGTCGGCGAGGCGCTCTTCGGGCGTGCCCGCGTAGCTTCCGCGCCATTGGCGGTCGGCGTGGGCGCCGACCACGGGCTCGAAGCCCCAGGCGCGCAGCACGCCTGCCGCGCCTTCGATGTCGGACATCGGCGCGTGGAATGACGGGGAGATCAGCGCGATCCGGTCGCCCGGACGCAGGTAGGGCGGTGCGGCAATCCTTTTCATAGGTGAAAGCAACGTTTTCACAAATTTATAGAAAATAGTTATCTTTGCGGCGTTGTACATATTAAAACCGTACCAATGAAAAGAATCTTGAACGAGCTCTGTGCCAAGTACACGCTCGCAGATGAGGTCAAAGCACAAGGAATCTACCCTTACTACCGCCCCATCTCCTCCGGACAGGATCCCCTCGTCACCATGGCTGACGGGAGCAAGGTCCTGATGTTCGGTTCCAATTCCTACCTCGGACTCTCCGACGATCCGCGCCTCAAGGAGGCCGCCATCAAAGCAATAGAGAAATACGGCACCAGCTGCTCCGGCAGCCGCTTCCTCAACGGTACCCTCGACATCCACGAGGAGCTGGAGGAGAAGCTGGCGAAGTTCGTGGGCAAAGACGCCGCCGTCACCTACAGCACCGGCTTCCAGGTCAACCTGGGCGTCGTCGGCTGCCTTGGTTTCCGCGGTGGCTACATCTTCCTGGACGCGCTCGACCACGCCTGTATCATCGACGGCAGCCGCCTGAGCTTCAGCGAGGTGCGCAAGTTCGCCCACAATGATGTCGCGGCCCTGGAGCGCAAACTCTTCCTGACCCCGAAGAACGCCCCGAAGCTCATCGTGGTGGACGGCGTCTATTCGATGGAAGGCGACATCGCCCCGCTGCCCGACCTGGTCCGCCTGGCCAAGAAATACAACGCCTCCGTGATGGTGGACGACGCCCACGGTCTCGGCGTGATCGGCGAGAACGGTTCCGGTACCGCCAGCCACTTCGGCCTGACCAAGGAGACGGACCTCATCATGGGCACCTTCTCCAAGAGCTTCGGCTCCCTGGGCGGCTTCATCGCCGGCGACAAGGAAGTCCTCAACTACCTCAAGCATAATTCCCGTTCGCTGATCTTCAGCGCCTCGATGACGCCGGCCGCCGTGGCCGCCGCGTCCTGCGCGCTCGACATCATGATCAACGAGCCGGAGCGCCGCGAGAACCTCTGGAAGGTCACGCGCCACGCGCAGGAGGCCTTCAAGAAGGCCGGCTTCGACACGGGCCACACCCAGTCCCCGATCATCCCGCTCTTCGTCCGCGACACCGTCAAGGCGATGCAGATCGTGCGGATGGCCTACGAGCAGGGCGTGTTCATCACCCCGGTGATCGCCCCGGCCGTGCCGGAGAGCGACGTGCTCATCCGCTTCGCGTTGATGGCCACCCACACCACCGAGCAGGTGGACGAGGCCGTCGAGAAGCTGACGAAGATCTTCCGCGAGCTCCACGTCATCGAGTAATATGGTCATCCTGATCACCGGCATCACCTCCGGCTTCGGCCGCGCGATGGCCGCGCGACTGAGCGCCGACGGCCACAAGGTCTACGGCACGCACCGCAAGGCCACGGACCTGCTGCCCGGCGTCACCTACATCAAGGCCGACGCCCAGCGGGCGGAGGACTGCGAGGCGGCGGTGAAGCAGGTGCTCGACGCCGAAGGGCGCATCGACGTGTTCATCAATAATGCCGGTATGGGCATCGGCGGTCCGCTGGAGTTCTCCTCGCTGGAGGATGCGGAGCGCCAGATGGACGTGAACTGGATGGGGATGGTGCGTTTCCTGCACTACGTGCTGCCCGCGATGCGCAAGCAGGGCGGCGGCAAGATCCTCTGCTTCAGCTCGATCGGCGGTCTGATGGGCCTCCCGTTCCAGGGACTCTATTCCGCGTCGAAGTTCGCCATCGAAGGCTATTGCGAGGCGCTGCGCCTGGAGACGAAGGCATTCGGGATCCAGGTGGTCGTGATCGAACCGGGCGATTTCGCCACGTCGTTCACGGCGCAGCGCAAGAGCGTGGCGAACCCCGAGGCCTACGAGGTCTACCAGACCTACGCGAAGTCCCTCGCGAGCATCGAGAAGGACGAGACGACGGGCCTCAAGCCGGAGTATCTGGCAGGGAAGATCAGCAAGATCGTGCGCAAGAAGCGGCCGCGCTACCATTACATCATCTCGACGCTGGAGCAGCGCCTTTCCGTGACGCTCAAGAAGCTCCTGCCGCCGAGCTGGTTCGCGGCGATCCTGGGATCGTATTACAAGCTCTAAGGGGTTATTCCAACCATTTCAAGAAATCGTCCACGCGGGCGCGGGAAACCGTCGGCTCGAAGGGCGGTTCCGGCTGCAGGTCGAGCCGCAGGCGGCCGCTGAAGTGGCGGCTGACGCTCTTGACGGCGCTGCGCGCCACGATGGCGCTCCGCGAAATACGGAAGAAGCGCTCCGGGTCCAGGTCCTGCTCCAGGGTGTCCAGCGTGGTCTCCACGAGGTACCGCGCGCTCTCGTCCGTGAGCAGGTAGTTGGCCTTCTCCTCGGCGAAGAAGCAGGCGATCCTGTCCGTCTGCACGGGAATGATCTGCTCCCCGACATACACGACGATCCGCTCCTTGTAGGTCTTGGCCTGGCGACCGGCCACGACGGCGAGGAGTTTCTCGACGTCGATCGCCGGCGCGGAGGCCGTGCGCTCGCGGCAGCGCCCGACGGCGCGCGCGAGCTCCTCGGCGCCGATCGGCTTGAGGAGGTAGTCCACGCTGCCGGCCTCGAAGGCCTTGAGCGCGTAGGAGTCGTATGCGGTGGTCATAATGACCTGCGCGTGGACCGGCACCTGCCGGAAAATCTCGAAACATTCGCCGTCGGAGAGCTCCACGTCCATGAAGATGAGGTCGAGCTGCGGATGGCCGGCGAGGTAGTCCACGGTGCTGCGGACCGAGTCTGTGATCCGCACCACCTCGATGTCCGGGAAGCGGGTCTTCAGCAGGCGGACGAGCTGCGCCTGGGCCATGCGCTCGTCTTCAACGATCAGGGCGTTCATCATAGCAACGGAAGGGTAACGGTATAGGATTGTTCGTCCTCGCGGACGACGACGGACTTGCCGGACAGGTCGTGGTATTGCTGCCGGATGTATTGGAGGCCCAGCCCCGTCGATGCGGCGTGGGTGAGCTTGGGGATGCGGTTGTTGGTCACGGTCACGCGCGTGGCCGTGGCGCCGACCTTGATGTGCAGCGGCTTGTCGGGAAGGACGGCGTTGTGCTTGGTGGCGTTCTCGATGAGCAGCTGCACGCAGCAGGGCACGACCGAGCGGGCCATCGCCTCCTCGGGGATGTCCACCTGCACGTCCAGCCCCTCCGGGAAGCGGACCTTGAGCAGGTCGACGTATTGCGAGACGAAGTCCATCTCGTCCCGCAGCCGGACGACGGTCTCGTCCTCGCTGCGGATCATATAGCGGTAGACTTCCGCGAGCTTGTGCGTGTAGCGGCTCGCGTCCTCGCGCGGCTGCTCCTGGATGAGGTAGTCCAGGACGTTGAGCGAGTTGAAGAGGAAATGCGGGTTGACCTGCTGCTTGAGCTTGTGGTAGCGGTACTGCGCGAGGTTGGCGCGCTCGGCGGCCACGACGGCGCGCCGCTGCAGGCGCAGCGCGTAGGCGGCAAGCGCGAGGATGACGAGGAGCGTCATCACATAGACGAGGAAGACGGTGACGGCGGCGTTGCGGCCCTCCTGCTCTTCGGAGAAGAAGAGGAGGATCGCCAGGCGCATCACCAGGATGAAGACGAAGGCGACCAGGAGCCATTTCAGGGAGTTGACCGGCTCTTCGTCGGCCCGCATCCTGCTCGCATAGCGGCGCGCGGCCCAGAGGGTCGCCCAGCCGATGAGGAGCGTGGAGGCGAAGGTGGAGAGCGGATAGACGACCAGCGGGGACTCGGACAGCCAGCCGAAGAAGAGGGCCGTGCCCCGGCCCAGGAGGACGCCGACGATATTGACCAGGACGATGGAAATGGCCGTCATCTTGCCGTCCACGCGGCAGCGCAGACAGAGCAGGACGACGAGCAGCATCGTCAACAGGGTGAGCATCATCTCATCCGCCAGTCCTGCCAAGCGACAGCCCAGAGCCACGGCCGCGTGCAGGACCGCAAAACCGATGATAATCCAGGACTCTTTTGAAATCTTCATAGAAAAACGCTTCAAGATACTAAAATTTCTTCCGAATTCGACCATTCATCCCGAAAAATATACCGTTCGTCCATTTCAATTTTTTCGCGCGTGAAAGATTTTTCAATTTTGCAGCGACTGACAATAACACTACAATGCAAACCAATAAGCTCACCTTCTGGCAAATGTGGAATCTCAGCTTCGGCTTCTTCGGAGTGCAGATTGCCTATGCCCTGCAGAGCGCCAATATCAGCCGCATCTTCGCTACGCTCGGTGCCGATCCGCACCAGCTCAGCTTCTTTTGGATCCTTCCCCCGCTGATGGGCATGCTCGTCCAGCCGCTCATCGGCAAGTACTCTGACCGCACGTGGTGCCGGATGGGCCGCCGCAAGCCGTATCTGCTTGTCGGCGCCATCGTGGCCGTCCTCGTGATGGCATTCCTGCCCAACGCGGGCAGTCTCAATTTCAGCAGCCGCCTGCTGCTCGGTCTCAACGGCGCGATGTGGTTCGGCCTGTTCTCCCTGATCTTCCTGGACACGTCCATCAACGTGGCGATGCAGCCGTTCAAGATGATGGTGGGCGATATGGTGACCGAAGAGCAGAAGGCGCAGGCCTATTCGATCCAGTCGCTGCTGTGCAACGCCGGCAGCCTCGTGGGCTACCTGTTCCCGATCTTCTTTACCTGGATCGGCATCGCCAACACCGCCCCGAAGGGCGTCATCCCGCCTTCCGTGGTGTGGAGCTTCTACGGCGGCGCCGCCATCCTGATCGTCTGCGTGCTGTACACCTTCGTCAAGGTGAAGGAGATGCCGCCGGTAGAGTATGCCGCGTTCCACGGCATCGCCGAGCAGCCCGCCGCGGACGGAAAGGCCGCGAAGCCGGGCCTGCTGCGCCTCCTGCTGCACGCTCCCCGGACGTTCTGGACCGTCGGGCTGGTGCAGTTCTTCTGCTGGGCGGCGTTCATGTATATGTGGACCTATACCAACGGGGCCGTGGCGGCCAACTGCTGGGGCACGACGGATCCCGCATCCGAGGGCTACCAGGCCGCCGGCAACTGGGTGGGCGTCGTGTTCGCCGCGCAGGCGGTCGGCTCCATCCTCTGGGCCCTCGTGCTTCCCAAGTTCAAGTCGCTCCGGAAGGCTTACATCGTGAGCCTGCTGATCGGAGCGGCCGGTTTCATTTCCATCGCATTTATCCACAACCAGTACCTGCTGTTCGTGTCCTATTTCCTCATCGGAGCGGCGTGGGCGGCGATGCTGGCTCTGCCTTTCACCCTGCTCACCAACGCGCTGAACGGGGAGCATATGGGCAGCTACCTGGGGCTTTTCAACTGCACGATCTGCCTTCCGCAGATCGTCGCAGCGGCCCTGGGCGGGGTGGTGCTCCGTCTGGTCGGCGGCGTGCAGGCGCATATGCTTGTGATTGCCGGCATCCTGCTCATCTGCGGCGGCCTCTCGGTCGCGCTTGTCTCTGAACGTAAATAATTATATCTAATAACCTTTCCTTATGAAGAAAATCCTATCCATCCTTGCGGCTGTCGCGCTCTCGGGCGTGACGGGCGTCACTGCACTGGCACAAAGCTTTGCAGTCCAGGGCGTGGTCGTGGACCAGATCGGACCCGTCGTGGGCGCTTCGGTCATCGAGACCGGCACGACCAACGGCGTCGTGACCGACCTGGACGGCAACTATTCCCTCAGGGTTTCGTCTTCCGATGCGACGGTCACCGTCAGCTGCATCGGCTACACCACACAGACTTTCAAGGCTTCCGAAATGCCCGCCACCATCACCCTCTCCGAGGACAATGAGTACCTCGACGAGGTCGTGGTCATCGGCTACGGTACCGTCAAGAAGAGCGACCTCACCGGCTCCGTGTCGACCGTCAAGGCCGACGAGCTCAACAAGGGCGTCATCACGACGCCGGCAGACCTGCTCCGCGGCAAGAGCGCGGGCGTGGTCGTGACCGCCGGCTCCGGTATGCCGGGCGCCGGCGCGACCATCCGCATCCGCGGTACCGCGTCCCTCAACGCCGACCAGAGCCCGCTCATCGTCATCGACGGCCTGCCCGTCTCCAACGACGGCATCTCCGGCATGTCCGACCCGCTCACTTCCATCAACCCGGAAGACATCGAGAGCTTCACCGTCCTGAAGGACGCTTCCGCGACCGCGATCTACGGTTCCCGCGCGTCCAACGGCGTCATCGTGATCACCACCAAGAAGGGCGCCAGAACCGGCAGCTCCGTCCCGCAGGTGGCCATCGATTTCACGGCTTCCGTCAACACGATCGCCAAGTACCAGAAGGTGCTCGACGCCGACGGCATCCTCAACCTGATCCGCAGCTTCTACGGCACCGGATCCACCGCCGAGGCCAACCTGGGCGTGGACGGCGTCATCTACAATACCGACTGGCAGAAGGAGATCTACCAGGTCGCCCCGACCTATGACGGCAACATCTCCCTCAACGGCCGCATCGGCAGCTTCCTGCCGTACCGCGTCTCCGGCGGCTTCACGTCCCAGTCCGGTACGCTGAAGGGCTCGAAGATGAACCGCGGTACGCTGTCCCTGAACCTCTCCCCGAGCTTCTTCGACAAGCACCTCACCGTCAACCTGAACGGCAAGGGTTCCTATGCCAAGAACTGGTACGCCAACACCGACGCCATCGGCGCCGCCAACCACTATGACCCGACCAAGCCGGTGTACTGCGTGAAGCTGAACAACACGCTGAACGGCTATACCGCGTGGCACGACGCCGCCGGCAACCTCAACGTGATGGCTACGATGAACCCGGTCGCCCTCCTCAAGGACAAGACCGACCAGGCCGACGCCTACCGCTTCATCGGCAACGCACAGTTCGACTACAAGGTCCACGGCCTGGAGGACCTCCGCCTGAACCTCAACCTCGGTATCGACTGGGCCCGCTCCGAAGGCTTCACCGAGCTGCGGAGAGGCTCCGAGGCTTCCTACCACAATACCAACCAGTCCGGCGGCGGCGAGCACACCGACTACAACTACGACCGTCTGAACACGACCCTCGAGTTCTACGCCGACTACAACAAGACTTTCAGCGGCAGGCATAACCTCGACCTGATGGCCGGTTATTCCTGGCAGCGCTTCTACAACGAGAGCAACAGCCTGAGCAAGCGCCTCAGCGACGACGCCGTCCTGGGCGACTCCCGCGGCAAGGGCGAGCTCTTCCTGATCTCCTTCTTCGGCCGCGCCAACTACGGCTTCGCCGACAAGTACCTCCTGACCGCCACGGTCCGCGCCGACGGTACTTCCCGTTTCCAGAACCACAAGTGGGGTATCTTCCCGTCCGTGGCTTTCGGCTGGAACGTGATGAAGGAGGACTTCATGGCCAACGTCAACACGCTGTCCACCCTCAAGCTCCGCCTCTCCTGGGGCCAGACCGGCCAGCAGGCCGTCGGTGGCTACTATGACACCTTCGCGCAGTTCCTGACCCATCAGCTGGGCTCCTACTACTTCTTCAACGACACGCTCATCACCCCGATCTCCGCGCTGGGCTACAGCGCCGACCTCCGCTGGGAGACGACGACGACCTACAACGTCGGTCTGGACTTCGGTTTCTGGAACGACCGCCTGACGGCCAACCTCGACCTCTACAAGCGCGACACCAAGGACATCCTCAACTTCATCCCGGTGCCGGCCCTGTCCAACCTGACCAACTACCTCAACACCAACATCGGCTCGATGACGAACATGGGTGTCGAACTCGACCTCAACGGCATCCTCGTCGAGACGCGTGACATGAGCTGGACCGCGGGCGCCAACGTGGCCTACAACTACAACCGGATCACGAAGCTGACCGCTTCCGACGACAACGCCACGGGCGTGGAGACGGGCGGCATCTCCGGCGGTACCGGCAACAACGTCCAGATGTTCCAGGTCGGCCAGCCGATGAACGCCTTCTACGTGTACCAGCAGGTGTACGACACCGCCGGCAAGCCGATCAGCGGCGTGTACGTGGACCGCGACAAAGACGGCAAGATTACCGCTGACGACAAGTACTTCTACCACAAGCCGTTCGCCGACTTCACCTTCGGTTTCAACACCAACTTCTCCTACAAGAACTGGACGGCGGCCCTCTCCGGCCACGCCTCCATCGGCAACTGGGTGTACAACAACGCCGCTTCCGATACCGAGATGCTCGCGGACCTGTGGACCAACAGCTTCATCAGCAACCGGCTCGCTTCCGCCACCACCTCGATGTTCTCGCAGGCCCAGTACCTGTCCGACTACTATGTGCGTGACGCGTCCTTCCTCAAGCTGGACAACTTCACGGTCGGTTACACCTTCCAGGACGCCTTCAAGGTGACGGACAGCCGCAACGGCTCCATCAACGTCTTCGGTACCGTGCAGAACATCTGCACCCTGACCAAGTATGACGGAATCGACCCGGAAATCTACGGCGGTATCGACGGTACGATGTACCCGCGTCCCCGTACGTTCGTCCTCGGTGTCAAGTTGAACTTCTAATCCCGGACAGCAATGAAAAAGATCCAATATATTCTCGGTACGCTCGCCCTGGCGGCTTCCCTGACCGCCTGCGTCGGTGACCTCAACGTCACCCCGATCGACCCGAACGCCAACACGGCGGACAAGGCCCTGACGAGCCAGGGTGCCTACGAGTCCTTCCTCGCCGGCCTCTACACAGGCTTTGCCTCTCCCGGCTTCTACGGTGCCAACGGCAGCGCTTCCATCTCCGGTCTGGACGGTGGTGCCTCCCAGTACATCCGCGGCCTCTTCCACCATACCGGCCTGACCACCGACGAGGCGGTCTGCGGCTGGAATGACCAGACCATCAAGAACTTCCACTGGATGACCTGGACGACGGACGATACCTTCATCTACGCGTTCTATTCCCGCATCTTCATGCAGGTCGCCACGGCCAACGAGTTCATCCGCGAGGCCCGCGCCTCCGAGGTGGACTTCGCCCAGAAGGAAGAATACATCGCCGAGGCCCGCGTGCTGCGCGCCCTGGCCTACTACCACGCCATCGACAACTTCGGCAACGTGCCCTTCGCCGACGAGACCGCCATCGTGGGCCAGAACCCGGAGCAGATCTCCCGCGCCGACCTGTACGCCTGGCTCGAGAACGAGCTCCGCGACCTGGTCGACGGCAGCGCCCTGGCCGCCCCGCGCGGCAACGGCTATGCCCGCGCCGACAAGGGTGTCGCGAAGTTCCTCCTCGCCAAGCTCTACCTCAACGCAGAGGTGTTCACCGGCACGCCCCAGTGGCAGAAGTGCGCCGATGTCCTGAAGGACCTGATGGACGACGGCTACAGCCTCCACACCACCTCCGTGGGCGGCGTGTATAGCGCCTACCAGGAGCTCTTCCTCGCCGACAACGACCAGCGCACGGACGAGATCATCTTCGGCATCGAGCAGGACGGTGTCAACACCACCAGCTACGGCGCCACGAACTACCTCATCTTCGCCTCCACCGGCGGTTCGATGGATGTGTCCAAGATCGGTATCTCCTCCGGTTGGGGCGGTCTCCGCACCACGCCGCAGTTCTACAACAAGTTCGCCGACAACGACGCGCGCAACCTGTTCTACACCAACGGCCAGCAGAAGGACATCGACGACATCGGCGAGTTCACCAACGGTATGGCTTTCATGAAGTTCCTCAATATGAAGAGCGACGGCACGCCGGGCAAGGAAGCGGGCTTCGTGGATACCGATTTCCCGATGATGCGCTATGCCGACGTGCTCCTGATGGCGGCCGAGTGCGCCGTGCGCGGTGCCTCCATCGACGGCCTGGCCGGCTACAACGCCGTGCGCGAACGCGCCGGCCTGGCCAAGGCGACGGCCATCACCCTGCAGGATGTGCTCGACGAGCGCGCCCGCGAACTCTACCTGGAGTGCTGGCGCCGCAACGACCTGATCCGTTTCGGCCAGTTCACTTCCGACTCCTACCTCTGGCAGTGGAAGGGCGGTACCAAGGACGGTACTTCCGTGGATGAGCATTTCAACCTCTTCCCGATCCCCGATTCCGACCGCCTTGCCAACAGCAACCTCCAGCAGAACCCCGGATACTCTAATCGATAATCGCAATGAAAAAGATATTTTCCTTCCTCTTTGCAGGAATTCTCGGCCTGATGGCCACCTCCTGTCTCCAGGAGCAACTCGCCACCTTCGATATGTCGAAGGCCGAGGCGCCGGTCCTGGTCTCCCCGGAGTTCGGCACGAAGGGCATCACGGTGAGCTACACCCCCGGCGACTTCAAGATGGGCTTCAACGAGAGCATGGCTCCCACCCACACCCTCGCCCTCGTCTCCGTCGACGGCAAGGAAGTCAGCAAGATCGTCACGTCCACCGACGACGGCTCTTCCCTGAAGACGACTTTCGTCAACATCAGCAAGGCGCTCGCCTTCCTCGGCTACAAGGACGGTGACGTCATCCCTTCCGTGGAGCTGGCGATCCGCGCCACGATGCAGACCCTCTCGCAGGACAACGGCGTTAACGGTTTCGTCGACTCCCAGTCCCGCATCGGGCTCTACGACTTCGCGGTGACCCTGCCCGTGGGCAGCCCGTACGCCGATTATACCGAGACGACGCCCTGGAGCGTCATCGGCTCCCTGTCCAACTATGACATCAACTGGAACGGCGACCTCGAGATGTTCGCCACTTCCGACGGCAAGCAGATGGTGGCCAAGGCCATCCGGCTCACCAAGGACGACCAGTTCAAGTTCCGCAAGGACCAGGACTGGGTCGAGAACTATGGCGCCACCGGCGACGCTGACCCGTTCGTGGTGACCGTCGACACCGACTTCGCGGGCGCCCAGGGCGGCAAGAACATGGCCGTCCCGTCCGAGGGCATCTATGACCTCTGGCTCGACCTGTCCGGCCCCGAGGCCGTGATCACCGTCACGGACGCCTACCTGCCTTATCCGGGCTTCACGCAGTCCACCACCTGGAGCGTCATCGGCGCCCTGTCCAACTACGACATCAGCTGGAACGGCGACCTCGAGATGACCAGCGACGGCACCTCCGCCCTCATCCAGGGCGTCAAGCTCTCCAAGGACGACCAGTTCAAGTTCCGCAAGGACGCCGGCTGGGATGAGAACTTCGGCGCCACCGGCGACGCGGATCCCACCGTGGTGACCCTCGGCAGCGAGACCCCGGCAGCGGCCGGCGGCAAGAACCTCGCCGTGCCCGCGGACGGTGTCTATGACCTCCTCCTCAACCCGACCGCCAAGACCTCCACCGTCGTGGAGACCCTCGGTGGCGGCGTGAGCGGCAAGATCGGCGGCAAAGAGCCCGAACCGAAACCCGAACCGCAGCCTGTCACCGGCGGCTGGGCCGTCATCGGCGACTTCAACGGCTGGGGCGCGGACGCCGCGATGACGCAGGTCGCCCCGGGCATCTGGATCAGCGACGTGCTCGATCTCACCGACGCAGGCTGGAAGATCCGTTACAACGGCTCCTGGGACGTCAACCGCGGTGGCGCCACGCCGGCCGCCATCGGCGAGTTCGTGGCCGCCTACCCGGGCGGTGACGACATCAAGTTCGCCGGCAAGGGACGCGTCGTCTTCAACGAGAACAACCAGACCATCGGCATCCTCGGCTGGGGCGTCGTCGGCTCGATCGCGAGCATCGAAGGCTTCAACTGGAACAATGACATCCCGATGAACCTCGCTTCCGACGGCAAGTGGTACAGCGTGCCCGTGGCCCTCGGCGCGGACGATGCCATCAAGATCCGCTATATGGCCGACTGGGCCGACGACCGCGGCGGTGACGCTGCGGCGGCCGACGAGGCCTTCGCCGTCACCAAGGGCGGCAGCAACATCAAGGCCCCCAAGGCTGGCACGTATATGGTAGTGTATGATCCCGCCGCCGAGACGATCACCCTCAGCACCGATTTCTGGGGCCTGATCGGCGAGTTCAACAACTGGGGCGGCGACCGCTTCATGCTGCCGGCCGGCGACGGCAAATGGTTCGCCTTCAACCAGGAGATCTCCGGTGGATGGAAGATCCGCAAGGGCGCCGACTGGACTGTCAGCGCGGGCGGTACCTACGCCAAGGCCGGTGAGCCCTTCGAAGCCGTGACCGACAACGGCGGCAACATCGCCGTGACCGACATGACCCGCTTCGATGTCGTCTACGACACCGTCGCCGGCAAGATTACGGTCAGCGCGCCGGTCAAATAAAACCTGAACCAGCGCTTTTTCGGACCGGGGTCCCTGACCGGACCTCGGTTCGCCAATACAAAAAAACGATAACCGAAATGAAACGAATCCACTTTTTCGTCTGCGCCCTCTTCATCGGGCTGGCGTTATTCTCCTGCTCTTCCTGCCGGAAGATCCCCGGGGGCGGATCCGGCACCACCACGATCGAGAAGGGCGACCATCTCGCGAATATCACCTATCAGCTCAACGTCTACAGCTTCGCCGACTCCGACGGCGACGGCTGGGGCGACCTCAAGGGCGTGACCCGGCACCTCGACTACTTCGAGAGCCTGGGCGTGAGCGCCCTGTGGCTCTCGCCGATCCAGGCGTGCATGTCCTACCACGGCTACGACGTGACGGACTACAGCGCCATCAATCCCAAGCTCGGCACGGAAGCCGACTTCAAGGACCTGATCGACAAGGCCAAGGCCAAGGGAATCGACATCTATATGGACTACGTCCTGAACCATTCGGGCAGCGACAACCCGTGGTTCACGGCCGCCAAGGCCGATCCGGCGAGCTCCTACCGCAGCTATTACGTCTTCTCGGACGACCCGGCCGGGGATATGAAGGCCGGCAAGGTGGACAATTTCGCCGGCGCCACGTCGCCGGGAATGGGGGCCTGGCACCCGCTGTCCGGCGCGGTCAGCGGCCGGCTGCATTTCAAATGGGACTACAGCGCCAAGACCGTGACCGTGACGCGCACGGACGCGGCCGCGCAGGCGCCGAATCCTTCCGCGACGCGCTGGCTCTACTACGGAGACGGCGTGCTGGCGGGCCTCTACCAGACGTCCACCAACGTGTATGAGATCACGGTCGACTTCGCCTCCAGCTGGGGCTTCCTGCTCCGCACGTCCTCAACCACGTGGGAGAACGGCACCAAGTGGGGCGGAGACGGCTCTTCGCTGAAGCTCGGCACCCCGTATGCCGTCAACAACACCAACCCGCAGGACATCACTTTCGCAAGCAAAGACTACTATTTCGCCAGCTTCGACAAGACGATGCCGGACCTCAACTACGGTCCGTATGACAAGGTGACCGAATCGAAGGCCTTCCAGGACCTGGCCGCTTCCGCGAAGAAGTGGATCGACCTGGGCGTGAACGGCCTGCGCCTCGACGCCGTGGTGTGGATCTACCAGAACCAGACGAAGGCCAACGTGGCCTTCCTGAAGGCCTGGTACGACAGCTGCAACGCCGCCTACAAGGCGCGCGGCGGCGCCGGCGACCTGTATATGGTCGGCGAGGCCTGGTGCGACAACGCGGAGCAGATGGCGCCCTACTATCAGGGCCTGCCGTCCACGTTCAATTTCTATTACTACTGGACCCTGAAGGACCGCATCAACGGCTCCCGGGGCAATGATTTCGCCCGGACGGTGCTCTATTTCCGCGGGCTGTTCCGCCAGAACCGGAGCAACTTCATCGACGCGATCAAGCTGACCAACCACGACGAGGACCGCGCCGCGAGCGACCTGGGCAAGGATATCAACAAGGAGAAGCTGGCGGCGGCCGTGCTGCTGACCTCGCCGGGCAAGCCCTTCGTCTACCAGGGCGAGGAGCTCGGCTACTGGGGCACGAAGGCCGGCGGCGACGAATACGTCCGCACGCCGATCAAGTGGACCAGGACCGGCAGCGTGCCGGCCAAGGCCCTGAACGGCAAGGTGGACAACGCGATGCTCAGCGAGCGCATCAGCGTCGAGGCGCAGACCGCCGACGCGACCTCGCTCCTGAACGTGTACCGCAAGTTCGCGGAGGCGCGCAACACCTACAAGGCCCTAGCTTCCGGCGAGATGACGGAGGTCAGCTCGTCGAGCGCCTCCGTGGCCCTGTGGAAGATGACCGCCGGCAACCAGACGGTGCTCGTCGCGCACAATTTCGGCGCGGCGAAGGTCGCGACCACCGTCAACGGCGCGTCCGCGCTGAGCGAGGACGGCATCCTCGTGTCCAACGGCACCGTGAGCGTGGAAGGCACGTCCCTGATCCTCGGCCCGTACGCCTCGGCCGTCTTCGCGCAATGAGAATGAAAATGACCATGAAACGACTCCTACCGATCCTGCTGGCCGCCCTGACCCTGGCCGCCTGCACGCAGCGGCCCGCGCCGCAGGACGTCTCCGACGCCTGGACGCGCGACGGGCTCGTCTATGAACTCAATGTCCGCCAGCTCACGCCGGAAGGCACCTTCGCCGCGGCGGAGCGCCACCTGCCCCTGCTGAAGGAGCTGGGCGTGGACATCATCTGGGTGATGCCGCCGTATCCCATCGGGGAGAAGGGGCGCAAGGGCACACTGGGCTCCTATTACGCCATCCGGGACTATTGCGACATCAACCCGGAATTCGGCACGCTCGCCGATTTCGACCATTTCCTCGAAGCGGCGCACGCGCAGGGATTCAAGGTCATCCTGGACTGGGTGGCCAACCACACCTCGCCGGACCATCCGTGGGTGACCGAAAAGCCCGCGGAGTGGTATCTGCGGGATGAAAACGGCAACACGGTCGTCGAATACGACTGGACCGATATCGCCAAGCTCAACTACGGCTGCGCCGAGATGCGCGCCGAGATGCGGAAGTGCATGCATTTCTGGCTGGAGCGCGGCGTGGACGGTTTCCGCTGCGACGTGGCCTATCAGGTCCCGCAGGATTTCTGGGCGGAGGTTCTGCCGGCATTCCGGGAAGAATACTCGCGGCCGCTGTACTTCCTCGCCGAGGGCGAGGAGGCCTGGCTGCACGATGCCGGCTTTACCACCACCTATGCCTGGAAACTGCACCACCTGCTGAACGACCTCGCGCAGGGCAAGGCCGACGCCGACAGCCTCGTGCGCTATCTGAACTGGAACCAGGAGACGTTCCGCGGCGGCTGCCGCCGGCTCGGCTTCACGTCCAACCACGACGAGAATTCGTGGAGCGGGACGGAGTTCGAGCGGATGGGCGACGCGTGGCAGGCGATGACCGTGCTCGCATGGACCCTGCCGATGATGCAGCCGCTGCTGTACACCGGGCAGGAGGTCGGTTACGACCACCGTTTCGAATTCTTCGAGAAGGACCCCGTCCCCGCGCTGAAGACCAATGCCGCCACGGACTTCTACCGCTACCTGGCGCGCCTGCGCGCCGGACATCCGGCGATGATTTCCGGCCACGGCGCCTTCACGCTCCTGTCCTGGGAGGACGACACCGTGGTGTATGAGCGCCGCGCGGACGACGACTGCGTGACCGTGAGCGTGCAGCTGAAGGCCCCCTGGACCTGGAGCATCACCACGGACGCGGACCGCGTGAGCCGCGTGGAACCGCCCTGCTGGTGGGTGGGGATGGAGACTCCGCTGCAGCTGCTCGTGCAGGGCGCGGGGATCGCGGACTATGACGTCCGCTTCGAAGGCCTGCCGGGCGTGAAGGTGACCGGCACGCACGCGGCCGAAAGCCCGAATTATCTCTTCGTGGACGTGGCCGTCGCCGCGTCCGCGCAGCCCGGCACCGGCCGGCTCGTCTTCTCGCACGGCGGGGACAGTTTCCGCGTGCCGTATACCGTCGCCGCGCGCCGGGAAGGCTCCGCTTCCCGCGAAAGCTTCGGCAGCGACGACGCCGTTTACCTGATCATGCCGGACCGTTTCGTCAACGGCGATCCCGCCAACGACAGCACGGCCGACACGGAGGAGAAAGCCGACTACAAGGCCTTCTTCGGCCGCCACGGCGGCGACATCCAGGGCATCGAGGACCAGCTCGACTACATCGCCGACCTGGGCTTCACCGCCATCTGGAACACCCCGCTGCTCGAAGACGACGAGCCTTCGTCGTCCTACCACGGCTACGCCTGCACGGACTACTACCGCATCGACCCGCGCTTCGGCAGCAACGACAAATACCGCGAATTCGTGCGCGAGGCGCACCGCCGCGGCATCAAGGTCATCATGGACGTGGTGACCAACCACTGCGGCGACCGGCACTGGTGGATGGAAGACCTTCCGTTCGCCGACTGGGTGCACCAGTGGCCTGAATATACCCATTCCAACTGCGCCTTCTCCGCCCAGAACGACCCGTACTGCTCGGAGCACGACCGCGAGAACATGGTCGGCGGCTGGTTCGACACCTCGATGGTGGACATGAACCTGGACAATCCTTATCTGCTGCAGTATTTCCGGCAGTGGGCCGTGTGGTGGGCCGAGTGGGCCGACCTGGACGGCTTCCGCGTGGACACGTATCCCTACAACGAGAAGGAGCCGATGGCGCAGTGGTGCGCCTCCGTCCGCAAGGAGTATCCGCGCATCAACATCGTGGGCGAGGTCTGGTCCACCAACGTGCCGCAGGTGGCCTACTGGCAGGCCGGCAATCCCAACCGGGACGGCTTCGACTCGAACCTCCCGTCCGTGATGGATTTCGCCCTGCAGGCGGCGATCTGCAACGGCATCAACAGCGACCGCGAGAGCTGGGACGAGGGCATCACCAAATGGTATGATTCCATCGCCAACGATTTCTATATCACGGATCCGCAGAACATGATGGTCTTCCCGGGCAACCACGACACCGACCGCATCGGCGACGTGGTGGGCCGCGACCCCGCCAAGATGAAGCTCGTGATGACGCTGCTGGCCACCGTGCGCGGCTATCCGCAGCTGTTCGCGGGTGACGAGCTGATGGTCGTTTCGCGCGACCGCGCGCAGGGCCACGGCGGCCTCCGCGTGGAGTTCCCGCTGGACTGGGAAAAGGATCCGGTGCAGCAGGACCTGCACGACTATGTCCGCACCCTGCTGCGCTGGCGACAGGGCTCGGAAGCCGTCCGGCACGGCCGTACGCTGCATTTCCTGAGCCGCGACAACACCTACGCCTACTGGCGCATCGCGGAGGGCGGCGAGACCGTCTTCGTCTATCTGAACAACAATCCGGAGCCCCGCCAGGTGCCCTGGAACGATTATAAGGAGATCACGGCGCTGCTTCCAGGCCCGGGACGCGACATCTTCACGGAAGAAATTGTTAACTTTGATTCCAGGTCCGTCGCGGGACGCTCGGCCCTGGTCGTTGAATTCAAATAGATTCTTCGCTTCGCTCAGAATGACAGCAATCATGAAAACAGCATCAATTATCATAGCGGCGACCGCGCTGGTCGCCTGCTCCACGAAGCCGTCGCAGCAGATGGCCAGCCAGGCGGAACTCGTGTCGCCGGACGGCAAGCTCCGGATGGAGTTCTACCTGGGCGGAGACGGCACGCCCTGCTATGCGCTTTCGCGCGAAGAGGCGCCCGTCGTGCTGCCCAGCCGCCTGGGTTTCGCGCTGCGCGGAACGGTCAAGGCGGAGGACCTGAAGACGGCCGCCGACGGCACCATCACCCGGCGCGACACCAAGCCGGAGATCGCGTTCGACCGCGATTTCGAGCTGACCGGCATGGAGACGGACAGCTTTGACGAAGTCTGGGAGCCGGTCTGGGGCGAGGAATCGCAGATCCGCAACCACTATAACGAACTGCTGGTCCACCTGAAGCAGCCGAAGAGCGGCCGCCTGCTGGACATCCGTTTCCGCCTGTTCGACGACGGTCTCGGCTTCCGCTATGAATTCCCCGCGGGGCAGCCGCTGGTGCATTTCGTGATCCGCGACGAGCTCACCGAGTTCGTGATGGCGGACGACTGCACGGCCTGGTGGATCCCGGGCGACTACGACACGCAGGAGTATGAGTACAACTGCACGAAGCTCTCGGAAATCAGCCGGCATTTCTATGACAAGATGCGCGACAACAGCAGCCGGACGCCGTTCAGCACGGCCGGCGTGCAGACGTCGCTGCAGATGAAGACGCCCGGCGGACTGTATGTCAACATCCACGAGGCGGCGCTCGTCGACTATCCCTGCATGCACCTGCTCGTGGACGGCCGGCGGCACGCGCTGCGCGCCGCGCTGACCCCCGACGCGGAGGGCTGGAAGGGCAATATGACCGCGCCGGCCAAGACGCCCTGGCGCACCGTGCAGGTGGCCGAAACGGCCACGGACCAGCTCGCCTCGCGCCTGGTGCTCAACCTCAATGAGCCCTGCGCGCTGGACGACGTGAGCTGGATCCATCCGGTCAAGTATATGGGCGTGTGGTGGGAGCTGATCGCCGGGGCCCGGACCTGGGCCTACACCGACGCGGTCGGCATCGACCTCGACAGCTTCGACTATGCCGCCGCGCAGCCCAACGGGCGCCACGGCGCCACGACGGAGCACGTCCGCGCCTGCATCGATTTCGCGGCGGAGCACGGCTTCGACGCGGTGCTCGTCGAGGGCTGGAACATCGGCTGGGAGGAGTGGGCCAACTGCAACAAGGACCACGTCTTCGACTTCCAGACGCCGTATCCCGACTTCGACCTGCCGGGCCTCAACGACTACGCGCACAAGAAGGGCATCCGCCTGGTGATGCACCACGAGACCTCTTCCAGCATCCGCAACTACGAGCGCTACCTGGAGGACGCCTACACGATGATGAACAAATACGGCTACGACGCCGTCAAGTCCGGCTATGTGGGCGACATCCTCCCGCAGGGCCTGCACCACTACAGCCAGTGGATGGTCAACCATTACCTCTACTGCATCAAGGAGGCCGCGAAGCACCACATCATGGTCAACGCCCACGAGGCGGTGCGCCCGACCGGCCTCTGCCGCACCTACCCCAACCTGATCGGCAACGAGTCCGCGATGGGCACGGAGTACCAGGCCTTCGGCGGCATCGCGCCCGGCCACACGGCCATCCTGCCCTTCACCCGCCTGAACGGCGGCCCGATGGACTACACGCCGGGCGTGTTCGAGCAGAACCTCCAGGACTGGTGCGGCAACGGTTCGCACGTCAATTCGACGATCTGCGGCCAGCTGGGCCTGTATCTGACGATGTATTCCCCGCTGCAGATGGCGGCGGACACGCCGGAGCACTACAGCCGCTTCATGGACGCGTTCCAGTTCATCAAGGACGTGGCCGTGGACTGGAGCGAGAGCCGCTACCTGGCGGCCGAGCCGATGGACTACGTCATCGTGGCCCGCAAGGCCAAGGGCACGGGCCAGTGGTTCTGCGGCGGCGTGACCGACGAGCAGCTGCGTAGCTTCGAGCTGCGGCTGGACTTCCTGGATCCCGGCACGTATGAGGCGACGGTCTATGCCGACGCGGAGAACGCGCATTACCAGGGCAATCCGCAGGCCTATGAGATCAGCCGGGTGACCGTGACGCCGGAGTCGACGCTCCCCGTCACGATGGCTCCGGGCGGCGGTTTCGCCATCAGTTTCAAGAAGATATGAACATCACATTCAAGATAAAGTATGAGACCAGGTGGGGCGAGAGCCTCGCGCTGGTCCTCCAGGACAAGAAGTACCCGATGAGCTGGGGCGACGGCGCCGTCTGGAGCGTGACCGTCAAGGACTGCCCCGCCGCAGCGCTCAAGGACTACACCTATGTGCTGATGTACGACGGACTGATCGTCCGGACCGAGTGGAGCCACCACAGCGCCAAGTCCGCCCGCGTGATCGAGGACGCGTGGATCGAGTGCCCGATTCCGGGCTGCCCGTTCCCGCGCAGGCACCAGGCGGAGAAGTTCGACCGGCCCGGTTTCCGGGGCGTGGGCACGGCGATTCCCGTGTTCTCGCTGCGTACGGCCGACGATTTCGGCATCGGCGAGTTCCGCGACCTGCGGCCCGTCGTGGACTGGGCCGCCGCCACGGGACAGTGCATCCTGCAGCTGCTGCCGGTCAACGACACCACCCGCAAGGGCGAGTGGGCGGATTCGTATCCCTACAGCCCCGTGTCCACCTTCGCCCTGCATCCGCTCTATATGCACCTGCAGGACCTCGGCATCAAGGAGGACGCCGCCTTCAAGAAGGCGCAGGCTGCGCTCAACGCGCTGCCGGAGCTGGACTACCCGCGCGTGTTCAAGGCCAAGATGGCCTATATCCGCAAGGCCTTCGAGGCGCGCGGCGCCAAGGACCTCGCTTCGCCCGCCTGCCGGAAATTCATCAAGGACAACGCCGCCTGGCTGCCGGAGTACGCGGAATTCTGCGCGCGCCGCGACAAGAAGGAGCCGGAGTACTATAGCTGGATGCAGTTCCACCTGGACAAGCAGTTCTGCCAGGAAGTGGACTACGCGCGCGCCAAGGGCGTCTCGCTGAAGGGCGACCTGCCCATCGGCGTGAGCGCCGACAGCGCGGAGGCCTACTGGCACCCGGAGCTCTTCAACCTCGACTCCTCGACCGGCGCCCCGCCTGACTATTTCAGCACGGACGGGCAGAACTGGGGCTTCCCGACCTACAACTGGGAGGAGATGGCGAAGGACGATTTCGCCTGGTGGAAGGCCCGCCTGCGCAAGATGAGCCGCTATTTCGACGCGTTCCGCATCGACCATATCCTCGGCTTCTTCCGCATCTGGGAGATCCCCGTCGAGTTCACGAGCGGGATGATGGGCCATTTCAACCCGGCCCTGCCGTATTCCGCGGACGAGATCTACTTCATGCAGCTGCCCATCGACGGCCTCTTCCACGAGGATCCGCGCCATCCGGGAATGTACCAGCCGCTGATCGCGCCGGCCTCCTACAACCTGCCGCAGTGGCAGCAGGAGCGCTTCGGCGCCCTGTATAACGACTTCTTCTACCACCGCCACGACGAGTTCTGGCGCCGCAACGCCGAGCGCAAGCTCCCCGAGCTGCTCGGCGCGACGGGGATGCTTGCCTGCGGCGAGGACCTGGGCATGGTGCCCGACTGCGTGCCGGGCGTGATGGACCACGAGAAGATCCTCTCGCTGAAGATGCGCGGGATGGAGCAGAAGGGCGAATGGAAATACCTGAGCGTCTGCGCCACCTCGAGCCACGATATGGAGACGCTGCGGATGCAGTGCGACCACGATCCGGAGCCGTGGGAAGTGCGCCGGATGCTGTGGGAGTTCCTCGACTCGCCGTCGATGCTCGCCATCTTCCCGCTGCAGGACTGGCTGGCCCTGGACAAGGGCCTGCGCCGCGCGGACCGGATGGAGGAGCGCATCAACCAGCCGGCCGACCCGCACCACCACTGGCGGTTCCGCCTCCATTTCGACGTGCGCGAGCTGCTGCACGCGGGCGGACTGAACGCCGAACTGGAGGGGCTTTTCAAGGATTCCCGCCGGCAGGCGTAAGGAAGCGAAAAACGTTTAAAAAGGGCTGGGAGCGTGATGCTTCCGGCCCTTTTGTTTTTGCCTTTAATATAAATTTGACCTGCAAAGTTTCTTTCTTATCAGAAAAATACTAACTTTGCGCACTATTTTGTGAAATATATTTAATTTACGATAATTATGCAAAGCAAAGGTGTCATCAGAACAATCACGATCCTCCTCTTGCTCGCCTGCGTCTGGCAGCTGTCTTTCACCGCGGTGACGGCCCTCCACAACCGGAAGGCCGCACAGCGCGCCGAGCAGATCGCCCAGGCCAGCGACATCAGCGCCATCGCTGAAGAGGACCGTGCTTTTTATCTCGATTCCATCCGGAAGATCGAAACCCGCCGTTATACGGATTCCATCTCCGGTGAGAAGGTTTATTTCGGTCAGACATTCAAGCAGGTCCAGAACCACGAGATCAACCTCGGCCTCGACCTGAAGGGTGGTATGAACGTGATGCTGCAGGTGCAGCTCGAGGACCTCGTCCGCGCGCTGTCCGGCAACAACGTCACCCCGGAGTTCCAGCGCGCCATCGCGCTCGCCAAGGAGCGCAGCGTCAACTCCCAGAACGACTTCATCACCCTGTTCGCCGACGCCTGGAAGGAGGTCGCCCCCAACACCCGTCTCGCCCAGGTCTTCGGTACCTACGAGATGCGTGACCGCATCAAGCCCGAGTCCACCGATGACCAGGTCGTCACCGTGATCAAGGAAGAAGCGGAGAGCGCCGTGGCGAACTCTTTCAACGTCCTCCGCAACCGTATCGACCGTTTCGGCGTGACCCAGCCGTCCATCCAGAAGATCGGCAACACCGGCCGCATCCTCGTGGAGCTCCCGGGCGTCAAGGAGCCGGAGCGTGTGCGTAAGCTGCTCCAGGGCACCGCTTCCCTCGAGTTCTGGCCGACCTTCACCTACGACGAGATCATCTCCTACCTCGACGAGGCCAACACCCGCCTGGCTGAGATCCTCTCCGTCGAGGAGACCGCTGCCGTCGAGGAAGCCGCCCCGGCTGCCGAGTCCGACGCCGTGGCCCAGGAGCTGCAGGCCCAGAACAGCGAGGACGCCAGCGTCGCCGCTGCCCGCAAGGCCAACCCGCTCTTTGCGATCCTGATGCCTTCCGAGGTCCGTGGTAGCGCCTGCGTCGGCTTCGCCGCCGCCGCCGATACCGCCCAGATCAACAAATATCTCCGCATGCCGGAAGTGGCTGCCGTGTTCCCGAACGAGTTCCGTCCGATGTGGACCGTCAAGCCTTCCCAGATGCTGAAGAGCGACAATATCTACGAACTCATCGCCATCAAGGCCACGTCCCGTGACGGCAAGGCCCCGCTCGACGGCGGCTCCGTGACCGACGCGCACGTCGACTACGACCAGCGCCGCGGCGGCAGCCCGGGCGTCTCCATGACGATGAACGCCGAGGGCGCCAACATCTGGGCCCGTATGACCAAGGAGAATGTCGGCCGCCAGATCGCCATCGTGCTCGACGGTACCGTCTATTCCTACCCGAACGTCAACGAGGAGATCACCGGCGGCTCTTCCGCCATCACCGGCGGCTTCTCCATTGACGAGGCCACCGACCTTTCCAACGTCCTCAAGTCCGGTAAGCTTCCCGCCCCGGCTACGATCGTCCAGGAGCAGGTCGTCGGTCCTTCCCTCGGTGCCGAGTCCATCCACGCCGGTCTCGTTTCCTTCATCATCGCGTTCTGCCTCGTCCTCCTGTACATGTTCCTCTTCTATAAGGGTGCAGGTCTCGTGGCCGACGTCGCGCTGCTCACCAACGTGGTGCTCCTCTTCGGTATCCTGTCCGGCTTCGGCGCCGTCCTGACGCTGCCGGGTATCGCCGGTCTCGTCCTGACCCTGGGTATGGCCGTGGATGCCAACGTGATCATCTACGAGCGCGTCAAGGAAGAGCTCAAGGCCGGCAAGGGTCTGGGCAAGGCGGTCGCCGACGGTTACCGCAACGCCTATTCCGCCATCATCGACGGTCAGGTGACCACCCTCCTGACGGGTATCGTCCTCTTCGTGTTCGGTTCCGGTCCGATCAAGGGCTTCGCCACCACGCTCATCATCGGTATCATCACTTCCGTGCTGACCTCGATCATCGTGACGCGCCTGATCCTCGACGACCGCATCCAGCGCGGCAAGAACATCACCTTCGAGAACAAGTGGTCCGCCAACTTCCTCAAGAATACCAACATCGACTTCCTGGGTGGCCGCAAGTGGTCCTACATCATCTCCGGCGCCCTCATCGTGATCGCCATCGTCTCCATGTCCGTCAAGGGCTTCACCTACGGTGTCGACTTCACCGGTGGCCGTACCTACGTGGTCCGCTTCGACAAGCCCGTGACCGCCGAGGCCGTCCGCAACGCCGTCAACAACACCTTCGTGGCGGCCGATCCGGAGTCCTCCGTCGAGGTCAAGCAGTTCGGTGGCGACAGCCAGATGAAGATCACGACCTCCTACAAGTTCAAGGATGAGTCCGCTACCGTCGACAACGAGATCGAGGGCATGCTCTACGAGTCCCTGAAGGAGTTCTACGTCAACCCTGTGACCTTCGAGAGCTTCACCTCCACGCTGGAGAACCCCAACGGTATCATCTCCTCCGACAAGGTGGGCGCCACGATCGCCAACGATATCAAGCGCAACGCCGTCATTTCCATCATCCTCGCCCTCTTCGTCATCTTCGCCTACATCGCGGTGCGGTTCAAGGGCTGGAACTGGGGTCTCGGCGGTGTCGTCTCCCTGGCTCACACCGCGATCATCATCATCGGCTTCTTCTCCCTGTTCAGCGGCATCCTGCCGTTCAACCTGGACGTGGACCAGACCTTCATCGCCGCCATCCTGACGATCATCGGTTACGCCATCAACGACAACGTGGTTATCTTCGACCGTATCCGTGAGAACCTCGCGCTCCACCCGAGCGAAGACTTCAAGCAGACGGTCAACAAGTCCCTCAACGCGACCCTCACCCGTACGGTCAACACCTCCATGTCGACCCTCCTCCCGATGATCGCCATCGCGATCTGGGGCGGTGAGTCCATCCGCGGTCTGTCCGTCGCGCTCTGCCTCGGTGTCCTGATCGGTACCTACGCCTCCATCATGATCGGTACGCCGATCATGTTCGACGCGGAAATGGCCGCCCGCAAGAAGGCCGCCGCCGCCAAGAAATAGGCTGAAAAGTTTTCAACAAAGAACCCCCGTCCTGCTGAAGGTCGGGGGTTTTTGTTTATCTTTGTAGGACTATGTCCTTCGTACACCTCCACGTCCATACCCAATACTCGATCCTCGACGGAATGAGCGACATCGAGAAGCTTTTCCGCCGCGCGGAGGAGCTGGGAATGCCGGGCCTGGCGATCACCGACCACGGCAATATGTACGGTGTCAAGGACTTCAGCGACGTGGCCAAGAAGCATCCGGACGTCAAGCCGATCTTCGGCTGCGAGATCTACGTCACGCAGCACTACGACCACCGCCTCAAGGACAACGAGCACAAGAAATACTACCACCTCATCCTCCTGGCCAAGAATTACGCGGGCTACAAGAACCTGATGAAGATCGTGTCCACGGGACACATCGAGGGTATGTACTACCGCCCGCGCGTGAGCCACGAGGTGCTGGAGCAGTACCACGAGGGCCTCATCTGCTGCTCGGCCTGTATGGCCGGCGAAGTGCCCCGCGCCATCCTCGCGGGCGACGAAGCGGCGATGGACCGCGCCATCGAATGGCACAAGGGCGTCTTCGGCGAGGACTACTACCTCGAGGTGATGCTCCACAAGACGGAGGTGCCCGGGATGTCCCTGGAGCTCTACGAGCAGCAGAAGGAATACACCGCCCGCATCTTCGAGCTGGCGGAGAAACACGGCGTCAAGGTCGTGGCCACCAACGACGTGCACTTCGTGCGCAAGGAGGACGGCCCGGCGCACGACCGCCTCATCTGCCTGACCACCAACGCGATGGTGGACGATCCCAAGCGCCTGCGCTACACGCAGCAGGAGTACCTCAAGAGCGAGGAGGAGATGGCCGCGCTCTTCCCGGAGCACCCGGAAGTCATCAGCAATACCCTGGAGGTTCTGGACAAGGTGGACCGCTACGAGATCGACCGCGGTCACGTCTTGCCCAAATTCGAGCTTCCCGAGGCGTTTCTGGCCGATATAGACACCCACCTGGGAAAGTATGCGGACATCATCGAAAACGGCAAATTTGACCTGTCTAAGGACGCCGACGGCAATGAGGTCAAGAACTACCGCGGCGACGAGTTCTGCCGCTCGGTCGCATACCTCTGCCACCTGACCTACGAAGGCGCGCGCCGGCGCTATGGCGACGAGCTCAACGAGGAGCAGCGCGAGCGCCTGCACTTCGAGCTGATGACGATTTCCTTCATGGGATTCCCGGACTATTTCCTCATCGTCCAGGACTTCATCAACTGGGGCCGCCGCAACGGCGTGTCGATCGGCCCGGGCCGTGGCTCGGCGGCCGGTTCCTGCGTCGCGTATTGCCTCGGCATCACCAACCTCGACCCGATCCGCTACGACCTCCTGTTCGAGCGTTTCCTCAACCCGGAGCGTATCTCGATGCCGGATATCGACGTGGACTTCGACGACGAGGGCCGCTACCGCGTGATCCAGTATGTGCAGGACCACTACGGCGCGGACCACATCTCCCACGTCATCACCTTCGGCACGATGGCCGCCAAGCTGGCGGTCAAGGACGTGGCGCGCATCTCCAACCTCTCGATCCCGGAGTCCAACCGCCTGACCAAGATGATCCCGGACCGCCCGATCATCGTCCGGGAGAACGGCGAGGAGAAGGAATACAAGCCGACGCTGGCCAACAGCGTCAAATATATCAAGGAGCTCAAGCACGAATACGAGGAAGGCGAGCCGCTGGTGCGCGAAGTCCTCGACTACGCGCTGCGCCTGGAGGGCTGCATCCGCCAGACGGGCATCCACGCCTGCGCGATGATCATCGGCCGCGGCAACCTCACGGACTACATCCCCATCACGATGGGCACGGACAAGGCCACGGGCCAGGAAGTCTGGGTCAGCCAGTACGAAGGCACCAAGATCGAGGACGTGGGTATGCTCAAGATGGACTTCCTGGGGCTCAAGACGCTCTCGATCATCGACCGCGCGCTGGCGATGGTCAAGAAACGCTTCGGCAAGGATATCGACATCGAGGCCATCCCGATCGACGATCCTGCCGTCTATGACCTCTACGCCCGCGGCGACACCAAGAGCATCTTCCAGTTTGAATCCGGCGGCATGAAGGAGTGGCTGATCCGCCTGCACCCCGAGCGTTTCGAGGACCTGATCGCTATGAACGCCCTCTACCGCCCGGGCCCGATGGACTACATCCCGGACTTCGTGGCCGGCAAGAACGACCCGTCCAAGATCCACTACGACCTCCCCGAGATGGAGGAACTGCTGAAGGAGACCTACGGCGTCACGGTGTACCAGGAGCAGGTGATGCGCCTCTCGCAGAAGCTGGCGGGCTTCTCCAAGGGCAAGGCCGACAAGCTCCGCAAGGCGATGGGAAAGAAGCAGAAAGCCGTGCTGGATTCGCTCAAGGAGACCTTTATGAAGGGCGCCATCGCCAACGGCCACCCGGAGCCGGTCCTGCAGAAGATCTGGTCGGACTGGGAGGCTTTCGCCAAATACGCGTTCAACAAGTCGCACGCCACCTGCTACGCCTGGGTGAGCTACCAGACCGCCTGGATCAAGGCCCATTATCCGTCCGAATTCCAGGCCTCCAACCTCACGCAGAACATCTCGAACATGGACGAGATGAAGGAGATCATGGCGGACTGCCGCAAGGCCGGCATCAAGGTGCTCAGCCCCGATGTCAACGAGTCCGACGCCCAGTTCTCCGTCAACAAGAACGGCGACATCCGCTACGGCCTCGGCGGCCTCAAGGGCTTCGGCGAGAACGTCGTGGAGGCCATCATCAAGGACCGTACGGAGCACGGCCTCTACAAGGACCTGTTCGACTTCGTGGAGCGGATGGCGGAGATGATCAACCGCCGCGTCTTCGAGACGCTGGTCTGCTCGGGCGCCTTCGATTCGTTCGGCTACAAGCGTTCGCAGTTCTTCCTGCCGTGCAAGAACGGTGAGCTGTTCATCGACGAGGCCGTCAAATATGCGGGTCTCTACCGCAACGACACGCTGGATTCCGCCAATTCGCTCTTCGGCGAGGTGGAGGAGCTCAAGCCCGTGCGGCCGGAAGTGCCCACTTCCTCGGACGAGGAGGACGTGCTGACGATGCTGCAGCAGGAGAAGGAATACGTGGGAATGTACCTGTCCGCGCACCCGCTGGACCGCTACCGCTTCGAGATCGATTCGTTCGCGGATTGCCGCCTCTCGCAGCTGCAGGAGCGCATCGACGAGTGCGAGTCGACCGACAAGGCCGGCAAGGCCTCGGTCGCGGGCATCGTCACGGACGTGAAGACGCTGACGACGCGCACCGGCACGCCGGGCGCCCGCGTGATGATGGAGGATTTCGACGGGACGTTCGAATTCGCCCTGTTCGGCAAGGACTACGAGGCGTGGCTGCCGTATATGCAGCAGCACGCGCAGCTCTATATCGAAGGCGAGATCGCCGCGCGCTACTTCGTCAAGCCCGAGGAGCGGGCCCAGGGCAAGCGCGCGCCGTACGGCTTCAAGATCAAGAAAGTCACGCTGTTGGGCAATCTCAACGAGACGATGCTCACGGGCTTCGGGATCGTCCTCGATTCCGACCGGCTCACGCCGGAGTTCCGCGCCAAGCTCGTCAAGACGCTCAAGGAGCACAAGGGCAAGACGCCGCTCTCGCTCTATCTACACGACAAGGAGACGGGTTACAACCTGGAATTCTTCTCCAAGAAGTTCTCCGTCTCCGTGTGCGAGCCCTTCATTTCCGCGATCTCGCGGATGGGCCTCAAGTATACGGTCAACAAGAAGTAATTACCGCGTCAGCTTGAATCCGGCGTCCACGCTCTTGGCGGTGGACAGGAGGTTGCCGACCGTGGCGACGCCCTGGCTGGTGCTGATCTTCTTGGCGTACTCGATCAGCTTCTGGGCGAAGTTCATGAATTTCTCGCCGTTGAACAGGACCTTGCAGCCGTTGGAAGTGCCGCTGACGGTGCCATCCAACTGGATGAAGGACAATACTTTACCGAATTTCAACGTGACGTTGCTGCCATTCTGCACGTAGGTGCCGCCGATGGCGGGAAGGCGGCCGGCCTTGAAGGAGAAGGTGCCGTCCTGGTTGAAGGTGAATGTCGCCGCGCCGGCGGTGATGCCCGCCTTGGCGAGGATGTTGTCCGCCTTGCTCTCGATGGTGCCGATGGCGGCGTTGCCGGCCACGGTGCTGAGGATGTTGTCGCTCTTGACGGCGGCGCCGACGCCACCGTAAGTCCAGCTGCCGGTCAGGTCGACAGAGCTGCCGACGACGCTGGAAAGGACGTTTCCGACGGCTTCGCCGACGTTGCCGCCCGCGACGGAATTGAGGATGCCGCCCAAGATGTTCTGGGCACTGGCCGCCGACGCGAACAGCATCAGCGAACCGAGAATCACAACAATCTTTTTCATATTATGCGGTATTTAGGGTTGTCCAGCCTTGCGCCGAGACGGGATGCTCCAGGCCGTCCGGCGACACGAGGACGGCGCCCGCTTCGGGCTGCGCCAGGTGGCCGATGATGTCGAATGCCTGGAAATCCTTGCGGAACTGCTCGAACTGCGCAATCGGGACGGTGTAGAGCAGGCGGTAGTCTTCGCCGCCGTTCATCGCCGCGGACACGGGGTCGATGTCCAGCTCCTTGCCGAGGGCGAAAGAACCGCCCTCGAAGGGAATCTTGTCGGCATAGACCTTGGCGCCGAGGCCCGTGTCGCGCTGCAGGCGCAGCAGGGCGTCGGCGAGGCCGCGCGTCACGAAATAGCCCTGCGAGGGCGTGACGCCGCTCTCTTCGAGCTGCGCGACCGTCCCTGCGCCCAGTTCGGGCCGCAGGTAGGATCCGACAAGCATTTTGTATTGCTCCAGCCCCTTGGGGTCGTTGGCGCCCTGGTCGAACTTGAGGCGCTCGCGCTCGAGCACCTGCAGGCCGAGGAAGGCGGCGCCGAGGGCGCCGGACACGCAGATGAGGTCCTTGGACTGCGCCTTCGGACGGGCGGCCGAGACGCCGGCGCTGTGGCGGCCGGTGGCCGACAGCGCGACGGTGAGGCCGTTGCGGGAAGGCTGCAGGTCGAGGCTGAGGCGCTTGTAGCCGTGCTCCTGGGCCGCGGCGGCGATGCCGCTCCAGAGCTCCTGCACCTGCGGGAAGTCCAGCTTCGCGGACACGCCGAGCTGGACGGAAAGGGTCTCCGGGCGCGCCAGGACGGCGTAAAGCTCGCCGGTCGCGCGCAGCACGGCCTTGCGGCCGAGGTGCCGCAGCGGGAAGTACACGAGGTCGAAATCGATGCCCTCCAGCAGGAGGGCGGAGGCCGTCGTGATGCATTCCTGCGGCTTCGCCTCGAACCAGAGCGGCTCCTCGAAGGGGCGGAATCCCGTCCCTTCGAAAAGTTGCCGGATCGCCTCGATCCGGCCCAGCTCCGTGAAGGTCTGCGCCATTACAGGTTGCGGAGAAGGTTATTCAGGTTGACCTTGGCGTCGATCATGCTGCGCAGCTCCGCGATGGGAACGCGCGTCTGCTCCATCGTGTCGCGGTCGCGCACGGTGACGCAGCGGTCGTTGAGCGAGTCGTGGTCGACGGTGATGCAGAACGGGGTGCCGATGGCATCCTGGCGGCGGTAGCGCTTGCCGATGCTGTCTTTCTCCTCGTACTGGCAGTTGAAGTCGTATTTGAGCAGGTCCATCACCTCCTGGGCGAGCTCAGGCAAGCCGTCCTTCTTGACGAGCGGCAGGACCGCGGCCTTGACCGGAGCGAGCGGAGCGGGGATGCTCAGCACGACGCGGGTCTCGCCGTTCTCCAGCTTCTCCTCGTGGAAGGAGTGGGACAGGACCGCGAGGACCATACGGTCCACGCCAATGGACGTCTCCACCACGAACGGGGTGTAGGAGGCGTTCTCTTCGGGATCGAAGTACTCGATCTTCTTGCCGGAGAACTTCTGGTGGTTGCCCAGGTCGAAGTTGGTGCGGCTGTGGATGCCTTCGAGCTCCTTGAAGCCGAAGGGGAAGTTGAACTCGATATCGGTGGCGGCGTTGGCGTAGTGGGCCAGCTTCTCGTGGTCGTGGAAGCGGTAGTTCTCGGCGCCCATGCCGATGTTGACGTGCCATTTCATACGGTTCTCCTTCCACTTCTTGAACCAGTCGAGCTCGGTGCCCGGCTTGATGAAGAACTGCATCTCCATCTGCTCGAATTCGCGCATGCGGAAGATGAACTGGCGGGCGACGATCTCGTTGCGGAAGGCCTTGCCGATCTGGGCGATACCGAAAGGAATCTTCATACGGCCGGTCTTCTGGACGTTCAGGAAGTTCACGAAGATACCCTGGGCCGTCTCCGGACGCAGGTAGATGGTGTTGGCGCCGTCGGCGGTGCTGCCCATCGAGGTGCTGAACATCAGGTTGAACTGACGGACGTCGGTCCAGTTGCAGGTGCCGCTGATCGGGCACACGATGTTGTTGTCGATGATGATCTGGCGGTATTCCGCGAAGTCGGAAGCCTTCTCGGCGGCCACGTAGCGGTTGTGGACCTCATCCCACTTGGCCTGCTCGCGCTGGACGTTGGGGTTGGTGGCGCGGAACTGCGCCTCGTCGAAGCTCTCGCCGAATTTCTTGCGGCCTTTCTCGACTTCCTTGTTGATCTTCTCCTCGATCTTGCCGAGGAAATCCTCGATCAGGACGTCGGCGCGGTAGCGCTTCTTGGAATCCTTGTTGTCGATGAGGGGGTCGTTGAAGGCGCCCACGTGGCCGGAGGCCTCCCAGATGCGGGGATGCATGAAGATGCAGGAATCGATGCCCACGATGTTCTCGTTCAGGCGGGTCATCGCGTTCCACCAGTACTGCTTGATGTTGTTCTTCAGTTCGACGCCCATCTGGCCGTAGTCGTACACGGCGGCCAGGCCGTCATAGATCTCGCTGGAAGGGAAAATGAAACCGTACTCCTTGCAATGTGCCACGAGTACCTTGAACAGTTCGTCTTGTGTCATATCTATTTTTCTAACTATTATTCAGAAGTCGCACAAAGATAGTCATTTCTGCGCAAAAATCTCCTTCAGGGGCTGCATAATGAAGTCCCGGCGCTCCATCAGCGGGTGCGGGATCTGCAGGTCCGGCGTGTCGACGCGCTCGTCGCCGTAGAGCAGGATGTCGATGTCGATGGGGCGGTCGTGGTAGATCCGGCGGCCTTCGGCGTCATATTCGAGCGTCTCGCGGCGCCCCATCACCCGCTCGATGCGCTTGCAGATGCGCAGCAGCGTGTGCGGCCGGCGCGCCGTGCGGTAGCGGACGACGCAATTCAGGAACGGGGGTCCGTCGAAGCCCCAGGCGGGCGTCTCGACGATCGAGGAAAGGGCCGCGTAGGGCCGCCCGATGGCGGCATCCAGGCGGCGCAGCGCCTCGTCGAGCAGCGCCTGCCGGTCGCCCTGGTTGGAACCGAGGGAAAAATATACGTCGACGGGCTTCATCCGCTTAGAATTCGGGATCCCAGCCCAGCGCCACGCGGGCCTCGTCGGAGAGCATGCTCTGGTCCCAGACCGGCTCGAAGACGAGCTCGATGTCGCAGCTCTTGATGCCGGGGACATCCTCGACGCTGTGCTGCACCTCGGCGAGCACTTCGTCCGCCATCGGGCAGTTCGGGGCCGTGAACGTCATCCGGATGGAGACGGCGTGGTCCTTGCTGATATGCAATTCGTAGATCAGACCGAGGTCGTAGATATTGACCGGAATCTCCGGGTCATAGACTTGCTTGAGCGCCAGCACTACGTTCTCATAGAGCGGCGCGAGTTCCTTCACGTCCTGCGGAGTCAAAACTTCTTCCTGTGCCATTTCAAACGTGATTTTGTGCCATCTGGCGGATCGTCGCGATCATCGAGGCGAGGCCGTTCGCGCGCGTCGGGGACAGGTTCTCGCGCAGGCCCAGCTGATCCACGAACGAGAAATCGTCGTCCGCGATCTCGCGGGCCGTACGGCCGGAATAGACGCCGATCAGCAGGGAAATGATGCCCTTGGTGATGATGGCGTCGCTGTCGGCGCGGAAATAGAGCCGGCCGTCCTCCACGGTGGCGTCCAGCCACACGCGCGACTGGCAGCCCTTGATCAGGCGGTCTTCTGTCTTCAAATCCTCCGGGAAGGCCTCCAGGCGGCGTCCCAGATCGATCAGGTATTCATACTTGTCCAGCCATTCGTCGTACATCGAGAAATCGTCGACGACTTCGGCCTGCACTTCTTTCAGAGATTTCATCCTTGCAGCATTTTGATCGCCCTGTCGAGCGATTCGATCAAATATTCCGCCTCGCGGAGGGTGTTGTACGGGGCGAAGGACACCCGCACCATCCCCGTCACGCCGAAGCGGTCCATCAGCGGCTCCGCGCACATCTGGCCGGAGCGGACGGCGATTCCCATCTTGTCCAGGATCAGCGCCAGGTCCTCGTGGTGGGAATGTTCCACGGAGAACGAAAACAGGGGGATCTTCTCCTCCGGCGCGGCCGGAACGCCATAAAGGCGGATCCGCGCGTCGCCCTGCAATGCATTCAGCATAAACGTCTTGATACGCTCCTGCTCCGCTTCGATGGCCGGATCGCGCAGCGTCTCCGCCATCTCCAGCGCCGGCCGGAGCGTCGGCGTGCCGGCGATGTTCTGCGTGCCCGCCTCGAACTTCTGCGGCAGCGGCGCCCAGGTCGAGCCGCTCCAGCGGACCGTCCCGATCATCTCGCCGCCGCCCATATAAGGCGGCATCTGCTCCAGGAGCTCGCGGCGGCCGTAGAGCACGCCCGTCCCGGGGGCAGCGTACACCTTGTGGCCGGAGAAAGCATAGAAATCACAGCCCAGGTCGCGGACGTCCACGCGCTGGTGGACGATGCCCTGCGCGCCGTCCACAAGGACAGCGCAACCTGCTGAATGACAAATAGTTACAATCTCCTTAACGGGATTGATGAGGCCCAGGACGTTGGAGATCTGCGCGACGCACATCAGCCGCGTCCGCGGCGTCAGCAGGTCCGGCAGCAGCTCCAGGCGGAGGTGTCCGGAATCATCCACGGGCAGCACCTTCAGCGTGGCGCCCTTGCGCCCGCAGAGCAGCTGCCAGGGCACGATGTCGGAGTGGTGCTCCGACTCGCAGACGATGATCTCGTCGCCGGCGTGCACGAAGGCCTCGCCGAAACTGGACGCGACCAGGTTGATGGACGCCGTGGTGCCCGAGGTGAAGAGGATTTCCTCGCGGAATTCCGCGTTCAGATAGGCCCTGACGGCATCCCGCGCGGCCTCGTATTCCTCGGTCGCGACAGCCGCCGTCCGGTGGACCGCACGGTGGAGATTGGCGTTGTATTTTTCAGTCATCTCCGTCCACTTGCGGATGACGCTGCGGGGCCGTTCGGACGTGGCCGCATTGTCCAGATAGACAAGCGGTTTGCCATAGACGGACTCCGCGAGGGCGGGGAATTCCTGACGTATATTTTCGAGTTGCATCATAAAGAAATGCAAAAATAAACATTATTTTTGTGATATGATAGACTACATCTCAGGAAAGCTTGTCACACTGTCTCCTACGATGGCGGTGGTCGACAATCAGGGCATCGGCTACGCCGCCGAGATCTCCCTGCAGACCTACGACGCGCTCAACGGCAAATCGGAAGCGACGATCTATATGCAGCGCCAGCTCAACCCGCGCGACGGATCCGAAGTGGACTACGGATTCGCCACGCCGGCGGAGCGCGAGCTGTTCCGTCAGATCACGAGCGTGTCCGGAATGGGCGCCGCGTCCGCGCGGATGGTGCTCTCCTCCCTCACGCCGGACGAGCTGCGCAACGCCATCCTCAGCGAAGATGTCAACCGCCTCAAAGGCGTCAAGGGCATCGGCCTCAAGACCGCGCAGCGGATGGTGCTCGAGCTGAAAGACAAGATCGTCAAGGGCGAAGGAGCGAGCAGCGAAATGCTGTTCAAGACCGACGCCGGCGCGGCGGCCGAAGAAGCTTCGACGGCGCTGCAGATGCTCGGATTCTCCAAGCCGAACATCAACAAAGCCATCCAGGCGATCCTCAAACAGAGCCCGTCCGCTTCGGTGGAAGAAATCATAAAAGCCGCTTTGCAGCGGCTCTAGAACAGGATTTAGCGCCCGAAATACACGAGCAGCACGGATATGTCCGCTGGCGAGACCCCAGAGATGCGAGAAGCCTGGGCAATCGTCAGCGGACGATATTTTTTCAGCTTCTGCCGACACTCGATCGTCAGACCGGCGACGCGTTCGAAGTCAAAATTCTCCGGAATCTTGAGGTCTTCGAGCCGGCGGATTTTCTCCGCCATCAGCAATTCGCGATCGATATATCCTTTGTATCGAAGAGAGATTTCGACGTTTTCCACAACTTCGTGTTCATAAGTTCCACGTGGAACGATTTTCAAGAGTTCCTCAAGTGAAACCTCCGGCCGCGTGGCCAGATCGGCGACCTTCTTGGACTCGGAAATCGGGCTGGAACCCACGGATTCGAGATAGGGATTGGCCTGCTTGGCCGTCAGATTCTTGTTTTCACAATACTCCTTCAATGCGTCCACGCGCTCGTACTTCCGCATCGTGGCGGCGTAGCGTTCCTCGCTGGCGAGGCCGATTTCGTGCCCGAGCGGCGTCAGGCGCTGGTCGGCGTTATCCTGCCGCAGCAGGATGCGGTACTCTGCGCGCGACGTGAACATCCGGTACGGCTCGTCGACGCCCTTCGTCACGAGGTCGTCGATCAGCACGCCGATGTAGGACTGGTCGCGCCGCAGGATGAACGGATCCTGCTCCTGCACCTTTCTGTGGGCGTTTATGCCCGCGATGATGCCCTGCGCGGCGGCCTCCTCGTAGCCCGTCGTACCGTTGACCTGGCCGGCCAGGAAGAGGTTCTCGACGAGGCGCGATTCGAGCGACGGACGCAGCTGCGTCGGGTCGAAGAAGTCGTATTCGACGGCATACGCCGGGCGGAAAATGCGGACGTTCTCCAGGCCCTCGATGGCGTGCAGCGCGTCCAGCTGCACCTGCAGCGGAAGCGAGGACGAGAAGCCCTGGAGGTAGTATTCGTTCGTGTGGCGGCCCTCCGGCTCGAGGAAGAGCTGGTGGGCCGGGTTGTCCGGGAAGACGCGCAGCTTGTCCTCGATGCTCGGACAGTAGCGCGGTCCCCTGCCGTGGATGAGGCCGGTGAAGAGCGGCGACTCGCCGAAACCGCTCCGCAAGGCCTCGTGCACCTTCTCGTTGGTGTGAAGGATGAAGCAGGGCATCTGCGGCGCGCGGCCGTCCTGGACCGCCGAAGGCTCGGGCAGGAAAGAGAAGCGCGCCGGGTCGGGGTCGCCGAGCTGGAGCGGAAGCCGGGAGGTGTCGACCGAGGAGATGTCGATCCGGGGAGGCGTCCCCGTCTTCATCCGGTCGGTCGTGAGTCCGCGCTCGACGAGCTGTTCGGTCAGTCCGTACGACGCCGGCTCTCCGATGCGGCCGCCTTCCATCTGGTGGCGGCCGATGAAAAGTTTGCCCGTCAGGAAGGTTCCGGCGGTCAAAACAACGGCGCGAGACTTGAAAATCGCCCCGGTATTCGTGCGGACCCCGCAGATTTTTGAATTCTCAAAGAGAAAAGAGACCGCAGAATCCGCGTAAATGTCTAATTTACAGGCACTTTCGAGGATTTCGCGCCAGTGCAGGGAAAACTGGATTTTATCGCACTGTGCACGGGGACTCCACATCGCGGGCCCCTTCGAGCGGTTCAGCATCCGGAACTGGAGGGTCGACCGGTCGGTGACGATACCGGTCCATCCGCCGAGGGCGTCGATCTCCCGGACGATCTGTCCCTTGGCGATTCCGCCCACCGCCGGATTGCAGGACATCTTGGCGAAGCCGAGCATGTCCATCGTCACGAGCAGGACGGACGAGCCGAGGGTGGCGGCGGCCATCGCGGCTTCGCAGCCGGCGTGCCCGCCCCCTACGACGATGATGTCATAGACCTTCTCCATCACAGGGCGGCTTTCATCTCCAGGTAGTAGTTCTCTTTCTGCCGCATCACGGCGATGTCCTCCTCCGTGTGGTCGTCGTAGCCGATCAGGTGGAGCAGGCCGTGCACCATCACGCGGTTGAGCTCGTCCGCGAACTCCGTCCCGTAGTAGAGGGCGTTCTCGCGCACCGAGTCGATGCTGATGAACAGGTCGCCCGCCAGGACGTCCTTCTCGCAGTAGTCGAAGGTGATGATGTCCGTGAAGTAGTCGTGCTGGAGATAATTCATATTGACGTCCAGGATATAGCGGTCGGAGCAGAAGATGATGTTGATGGCGCCGAGGCGGCGCATCTCGCTGCCGGCGACCATCTTCAGCCACCGGTTATTCTGCATTTTCTGCTTCAGGTCGAAGCGGATATCCTCCTGGAAATAGCGTATCATACAATGCGTTCTTTTCCGCAAATTTACATCTATTATATGAAAAAATTGTTTTTGATCTGAAATATTTCTATCTTTGAAACTCGAATGGAATTTTAATGTAACCACAAATATGGAAGTCAAGAAATCACCCAAAGCCGATCTGAACAACAAAAAAGTGTTGTTCGTCGAGATTGGTTTGGTTCTCGCCCTCCTGGTGACCATCGCTGCTTTCGAGTACAACACCAAGGAGAAGAAAGAGAGCGCTTTCAATGATGACAGCGCTCAAGTTATTGAGGAGGAGTTCGTTCCGATCACTCAGGACACTCCGCCGCCGCCCCCTGAGGCCCCGAACATCCCTGTCCTCTCCGACCAGATCGACATCGTCGACGACAACATCAAGGTCGACGACAACATCCTCAACCTCGAGGACGACGCCAACCTCGGTGTCGAGATCATGGACTATGTGGAGGAAGTGCAGGAAGAGGCCGTCGAGGAGGAAGCGATTCCTTTCGCCCTCGTCGAGGAGAAGCCGAAGTTCCAGGGTGGCGATGCCAACACCTTCTCCAAGTGGGTGTCCACGCATCTTGATTACCCTGAGATCGCCAAGGAGAACGGCGTGTCCGGCCGCGTGATGGTGCAGTTCACCGTCAACCCCAACGGCACCGTCTCCGACGTGAAGGTCCTCCGTGGTGTCGATCCGTCCCTTGACAAGGAGGCTGTCCGCGTGATCCAGAGCTCCCCGAAGTGGACTCCGGGCAAGCAGCGCGACCGCGCCGTCAAGGTCACGTACCAGTTCCCTGTGATCTTCCAGCTGCGATAAGCACAGCAAGTTAAAGATAGAGGCCGTCCGTACGCGGATGGCCTTTTTTCGCTAAAAGAATATGGAGAATCTGAGAGAAGAAAGAGCGGTTTTCGTCGGCATCGTCAAACAGGACGACGACGAGCGCAAAATCCTCGAATACCTGGACGAACTGCAGTTCCTGGCAGAGACGGCCGGCGCGATGGGCGACAAACAGTTCGTCCAGCACGTGGACCGTCCCGACAAGGCCACCTACATCCGCAGCGGCAAGCTCAAGGAGATCGCCGACTATGTGGAAGAAAACCACATCGACTACGTCATCTTCGACGACGAGCTGACGGGGATGCAGCAGCGCAACATCGAGAAGGTCATCAAGACCGCCGCTGTCATCGACCGGACCAGCCTCATCCTCGAGATCTTCTCCCAGCGCGCCCAGACGGCTTACGCCAAGACGCAGGTCGAGCTGGCGCAGTACAACTATATGCTCCCCCGCCTCGCGGGTATGTGGACCCACCTGGAGCGCCAGCGCGGCGGTATGGGCACGCGCGGCGGTATGGGTGAGACCCAGATCGAAGTGGACCGCCGCATCGTGCGCGAGCGCATTTCCAAGCTCAAGGAGCAGCTCAAGAAGGTCGACAAGCAGATGGCCACCCAGCGCAGCAACCGCGGGCAGCTGGTGCGCCTCTCGCTGGTCGGCTACACCAACGTGGGCAAATCCACGCTGATGAACCTCCTCTCCAAGTCGGACGTCTTCGCGGAGAACAAGCTGTTCGCCACGCTCGACACCACCGTCCGGAAAGTCGTCATCGGCAACGTCCCGTTCCTGCTGAGCGACACGGTCGGATTCATCCGCAAGCTGCCCACGCAGCTCATCGAGGCCTTCAAGAGCACCCTGGACGAGGTGCGCGAGGCCGACATCCTCGTGCACGTCGTGGACATCTCGCACCCCGATTACGAGGAGCAGATGGAGGTCGTGGACAAGACGCTCAAGGACATCTCCGCCGCGGACAAGCCCGTCTACGTGGTGTTCAACAAGACGGACGCCTACACCTACGAGCCCTACGACGAGTTCTCCCTGGAGCCCAAGACCGAAAAGAATTTCACCCTCGAAGAAGTCAAGACCAAATGGATCAACGGGCGCAAGATCCCGTGCATCTTCATCTCCGCCATCAAGAAGGAGAACATCGACAAGCTTCGCGACGATATCTACAAGATGGTCGCCGAGATCCACGCCGGAAGATATCCATTCAACAATTTCCTCTGGTAAACAATCCTTCCTTTCCTATATATTATGCGAAAACTTCTCTTACCCTTCTTCCTGCTGACTGCTGCCGTTTCGGCAAACGCAGCGGGCGTCAAGACTGACACCCTGTGGACAAGTACGCCGTATGAGACGGACGTCCGCGCACTCCTGACCGGGCGGCAGCCCGGCGTCGTGGTGACGTCCTCGCTGGGCGCTCCCGGTATGACGCCGTCCGTCTTTATCCAGGGCTATCACCCCAGGATGAATGAACCGGTCTACATCGTGGACGGGATGCGCGTCCTGCACCTGGACACGCTGGCGCCGGATTCCATCGAATCGATGACGGTCCTGCCTGGCTCCAAAGCGATGACCCTCTACGGACCTGCCGCAGCGAACGGCGCCCTCGTCATCAAGACCAAATCCGCCACGAGAAACGGTTTCCACGCCTCCTACGGCTTCACCGGCGCCGTGCACCAGCTGGCCTGGGAGCCGAAGCAGATCTCGCGGGTGGAATGGGCCCGCTACTACCCCAAATATGCCGACGAAAAGTATCTCCAGAGCGAGAACAACATCGGCCAGCTCGGGGCTTCCTTCGCACAGACCCACCACCTGGACCTGCAGTATCGAAAATACGACAAGTTCGGCGCGGCCGCGACCTTCGATTTCCTGGACAACGACGCCCCCTTCAAGGGCCGCGCCGACGCGCAGCGGCGCTTCAGCGGCTCGGCGCGGATCCAATACAAACCCGTGTACTGGCTCCGGGCGGAGCTCTCCGCCACGCTGGGCAAATCGGACGTCTCCCGCTCGAACGCGCTGCATCGCATCCTGCTGAACTATCCCATCGACACAGAAACGAAATATGACCCGAACGTCGGCGCGGGCGAACGCATATTCAAGGATTTCACGGGCAACGCCCAAGTCATCTTCTACCCGGTCAGCGGCCTGACCCTGCGCGCCCACGCCGGATACAGCGCACAGCGCTCCGACGACAGTTTCGTCGAATTGAGCTATCTTACGAACCTCGAAGGCACGCAGACCATCTATGACTGGAAATACTTCCAGTATGGCCTCGAGACGACGTATCAGCGCTACTTCGGCGCCCACTCGCTCCAGGCGAACCTATCGCTGCGCGGACAATCCGTTTCCGTCAAAGAAGGGACGTTGTTCGCAACCGCCAGATACGTTCCCCAGGACAATACGACGTGGTTGAAATTCTTAGATGAGGATGACCCCAAAAACTATAGTATGACGGCCTTCGCGCCGGAAAAGCCGGTCCGGTGGGGAGACGGCCGCATCGGGCTCACCTACGGCTATTCCAACCTGTTGAAGATCGCCTTCGATTACTATCTGCTCCGCAGCAGCAATGGCGGACAGGACTTTGCCTACAACGTTCCTTCCGTGCAAGTCACGTGGGACGCGGGACAGGGCCTGCTGAAGAAGATCAACCCTTCCTCGCAGATAGGCTGGAACTGGAACATCGCCTGGTCCAAAACCAATCCATACTCCACCCACAGACTCCCGGTCCTCGTGATGCAGAGCATCATGGCGCAATCTTCCCGGCTGGAAGTGGGGACCGACATCCGGGTCGGGAACCTGGCGCTCGCAGCTTCCTGGTTCCAAGGACAGGACCGCTACGAGTATTACATCCCCATCGACCTGCGCAACCAGGGCTGGACCCTGTCCGCTGACTGGATCGGGAAATCGGGCGATTTCCTCTATGGCGTCGGCTTGAATGCATCCCTGTATCAGAACAAGTGCCTGACGTCCATGTCGGGGGCGCTCTTCTACCTCGACCAGAACTTGTGCGCCTCGGAAGGAAATCCGCTCGGCGTGATGTGGCTGAACGCCTACTCCGGCATCGGCGCCGAAGGGACTCCGGTCTACAAGACCTTCAGCAACGGAAGCACCAGAAACTTCTTCGGAAACGGCCCCTTCCCGACCGCGACGCTCGGCTTCCATTTCGACCTGCAGTGGCGCAGATGGACCTTCAACCTCGTCGCACACGGCAACTTCGGCCAGTCCGTCATGCGGCCGGTCAACCTGCGCACGGGTGTCCTCGACGAACCCCACGACCTGCTGACGCGGCATTATATGGTCAACAGCTGGTCCGAATACAACGTGAAAGGACAATATCCCAGGGTTTCCCCCCTGCTGCAGGGAAGCGACTTCTATCTGTCTTCCGCCATGGTGCACGACGCTTCCTTCTTCCGGATCGACCAGATCCGCCTGCAGTACCGCCTGCCGGTCCGCCGGCTGCACGCGCACGTGCGGCTCTTCGCCTCGCTGGAGAATTTCTTCCTGCTCACCTCCTATCCGGGAAGCGATCCGGAATACAATTTAAGCTGGGATAATCCGGGCTTGGACCGGGGTTCCTATCCCTCAACCCGGCGCGTCGTCTTCGGCGTAAAATTCGACCTTTAAAACAGCAAAAAGGGCAGCCCTCGACGGTGCTGCCCTTTTTATTACCATTTTCCCGACCGGGTCGGGAAAGACGCTTAGTCGGAGAACTTCGCCTTGAGGAACTCGCGGTTCAGGCGGGCGATGTGCGAGACGTTGATGCCCTTCGGGCACTCCATCTCGCAGGCACGCGTGTTCGTACAGTTGCCGAATCCGAGTTCGTCCATCTTGGCGACCATCGCCTTGGCGCGGCGGTGCGCTTCCGGACGGCCCTGCGGAAGCAGGGCGAGGGAGCTCACGCGGGCCGCGACGAACAGCATCGCGGAGCCGTTCTTACACGTGGCCACGCAGGCGCCGCAACCGACGCAGGCGGCCGCGTCCATGCTCTCCTCGGCACGGTCGTGCGGGATCAGGATATTGTTGGCATCCTGGGCCGCACCGGTGCGCACGGAGATGAAGCCGCCGGCCTGGAGGATCTGGTCGAACGCGGAGCGGTTCACCACCAGGTCCTTGATGATCGGGAAGCCGGCGCTGCGCCAGGGCTCCACCGTGATGGTGGCGCCGTCCTTGAAGTGGCGCATGAACAGCTGGCAGGTCGTGACGTGGTTGTCCGGACCGTGGGCACGGCCGTCGATGTAGAGGCCGCAGGCGCCACAGATGCCCTCGCGGCAGTCGTGGTCGAAGGACACGGGACCGCTGCTCTGGCAGCCGCGCTCCACCGCGACAGGGTCGCAACCCTCGCGGATGAGCTGCTCATTGAGGATATCGAGCATCTCCAGGAAGGAGGCGTCCTCCTCAATGCCGGCAATATGGTAGGTCTCGAAATGACCCGGGGTCTTGGCGTTCTTCTGACGCCATATTTTCAGATTGAATTCCATCTCGCTTAGTCTTTGTAATTTCTCGTTTTCACCTCGATAAACTCATACTTGAGCGGCTCCTTGTGGAGTTCGGGCTCCTGGT
>Ga0265301_10000686_pt1 | contig 46893 bp, 39 predicted proteins | sample AusTroGonzalo_MG_2_FD_193488 | JGI IMG/M metagenome (GOLD analysis project Ga0265301, IMG submission 193488) | Bovine rumen microbial communities from tropical cattle in Woodstock, Queensland, Australia - Gonzalo_04 | ecosystem: Host-associated > Mammals > Digestive system > Stomach > Rumen ...
AGGCCGTTTGCAGATACCATCGTGCGGCAACGGGATTATCCACACGCAAAGTGGTACGAACATGCGACCATGTCAGATTCTGCACACGCGTGTGCAGAATCTCTAAATCGTTGAATGTCTGATAGAACTGCTTGAAAAGCCATAAATTCCTAGTGCCAAATCCCTTTCCGTAAGTTCGTGTTAGTTCTGCAGACAACATTTCAATAAGTTGTTTGCCGTATTCCGCCCGTTCCTTCCCTTTTTGCTCTTGCTCCACGATGCGCTGTCCAATTCGCCAATAGGTCTCAATCATCACGGCATTCACGGCTCCGTATGCCGCATTGCGGCCTTGCTCTACCAGCCGCTTGATGTCGCCGATGAAAGATTCCGTGTTGCTATGTATGGTAAGGTCCGCCATATCGTTTTAAACTTTGCAAAAATACAAAATATTTCGAAATTCAAATCATGGACAGCTGCTCATCATCCTTTCACCCTGCGAAAACTAACTGCAGCACTGCAACAACTGCAACAAACGCAATTTTCGGGTTTACATATCGGATGGAATTTTTTTCGTTTTTACTTGCAAAATCCGGATTTTTTTCTTATCTTTGCAACCGCAAACATAAAGCCCGAATGAGATAGATTAATCTTTGTAACTATCTGTTTCTCTGAATGATATATTATGCAGATAGACTTGCTAACAGATTTTCTTCCATAACTTACTCATTCACAATCCATTAAAGTACGAAAAACGATAGCAACGCTATACCAACGCTATACTAAGGCTATAGCAAGCCTATAGGCGCTAGTAGGTAACTCTGAGGTAACTCTGAGGTAACCCCGAGGTAGCTCCATGATTCCTCCCTGTGGGCAGCGTGTGGACAGGAGGAGAACAGGGGGATTTCAGAACACCATCACAACACCTCCGCCTTTGGCGAGATGCACTTGCACCTTGTTGGCCATCACTTGGATTTGTTCTGCCACATAGTCCTTGGCCACACGGTTGGCGTTGATGCCGTCACGGAAAATCTGTCCCGATTTGGCCCCGAAGTTGGGCAGCACAGAGAGGTCAAGGGTGAAGTCGCGTTCCTCCCAATTCGTGATAGCTCCCACATACCAGCGGAAGTCCTTGCGGCGAGCGATAACGAGGTATTCGCCCACCTTGCCGTCGAGGACGATGGTCTCGTCCCAGGTGGTGGGAACCGAGGCGATGAACTGGGTGCATTCGTCTTCGTTAAGGTAGTTGCTCGGACTGTCGCAAAGCATATTGAAAGGCGACTCGAAGATAATGTATTCCGCAAGTTGGCGGCAGCGAGTACCTTGGCTCATCGGCTCAGTATAGACAGGAGCGAAGTTGTACTTGTTGGCGTTGCGCATCGCGCCTTGGGTGTAGTCCATAGGACCCGCCACCATGCGGATGAAGGGGATAGTGACCTCGTTGGTGACCAAATCGCTGTTGCCGTCCCATTTGGCCTGTTCCAGACCGTATACACCCTCGTGGTTCAGCACATTGGGATAGGTGCGGTTGAGTCCAGTAGGCTTATATGCACCGTGAAAGTCAATGAAGAGGTTGTAGCGGGCTGCGGTTTCAGCCATGCGGTAGTAGAATTCCACCACCTTCTGGTCGTCACGATCCATAAAGTCTACCTTGAAACCCGCCACGCCCATATCGGAAAAATGCTGGCAGACGCGCTCCATATCCTTGTCAATAGCGGCGTGACCCGCCCACAGCACAATGCCCACATTGCGCTCTGCGCCGTAGTCGATAAGCTCCTGCAGGTCGATTTCAGGGACCACTTGGAAGAGGTCAGCCATTTTGTTGACGGCCCAACCCTCATCAAGAATGACGTACTCTATACCATATTGCGACGCAAAGTCGATATAGTATTTATAGGTATCATTGTTGATGCCCGCAGGGAAGTCGACACCATAGATGTTCCAGGCGTTCCACCAGTCCCAAGCCACCTTGCCAGGCTGTATCCACGAGATATCATCGAGACGGCAGGGTGAAGCCAAGAGGTACACCATGTCGCTGTCAGCCAATTCTCCATCCTTCTCTGAAATGACGATGCAGCGCCAAGGGAAGTTGCGCTGGCCATCGGTTGTGGCGATATAGTTCTCGCGTTCCTTGACGATATACTGCAGGTTGTTGTGGCCGCCTTGTTCCTCCACCTTGGGATAGCCAGCATGGACGGCACTAAGGCCATTGCCGCCCTCAGCATTGCGGAGATAGAGGCCTGGGAAACTTTCCAAGTCAGCCTCAGTAATGACGGCTTTCTTACCATCCTTCAGCTCAACCAACAAGGGCAGAAAGGCCAGCTTCTCAGGGTCCATCTGACTCAGCGGTGTATGGGTATAGGTATTCTCAAACGAGTTATAGAACTGTTGTGTAATGAGGTCGCCTTCCTGTCCGGCACGTCTTAAAACGTACGGCACAAGGGCTTGATAGTCGGCATCGAAGTTGAAGTCGGCCGTTTCGCTCTCAATGATAATGGGCTTACGGAAGTCGGTCACAAAACGGTAGGCCACACCTTCGTCGTAGGCACGAAAAACGACTTTATAATTGCCTTTGAGGGTCAGTGTCAACTCGTTGTACACCTCGGGAATCTCGGCCCGTTTGTATAAGGGCGACGGCAGCATCTGGTTGACCGAACAGGTTTTGGCATTCTTCACGGCGGGTTTGGTGCCGAGTTGTGCGCCGTCGGCCAGCTTCATACCGATGGGTGAAGGAGACAGGACGCACGTGTTGCCGTGCATCACGGCATAGGTCAGCTGCTGACCCGCCTCAATGGTGACAGTGATGTTCTTGTCGGGCGATTGCAGGGTGTATTGTTTCTGGGCAAAAAGGCTCATGCCAGTCAGCAGGAGCACAAAGAATAAGAGCTGTTTTTTCATAGTGCAGGAGTATTGACCCCGCAAAGATAAGAAAAAACTTAATTCCTCCAAAATCCTCGAGAGAGCAAAGTAATCAACGAGAACAGTTCCACCCTGCCAAGAAGCATCAGCAGCATAAGGAACCACTTGTCAAACAGGGAAAAAGCGAAATACGAACCGCTCGGACCAACGGCTCCCACACCCGTACCCACATTGCCCAAAGCAGCTACAGAGGCACCTACAGCGGTGTTGAAGTCGGCCCCAGTGAAAAGCAGCACGATACCACCCACAATGAACACGAGGAAATAGACGAAAATGAAAGTGGTGTTCTTATAGACACCTCCACTCGAAATTGCCTTACCGTTGACCTTGACAGGCAGCACGGCGTTGGGGTGTATGATACGCTTCATCTCAAGGACAGAGTTGTTGACAAAGATGATATGACGAAACATTTTCACACCTCCCGAGGTGGAGCCTGAACAAGCGCCAATGAACATCAGCAGGAAGAGGATGACCCAAAGGAAGGAGGGCCACAATGTGTAATCGCTCACGAAAAAGCCCGTAGTAGTCATGGTGGAGATCACACTGAAGAAGGCCTCTCGGAACGAGGAGCCCAAACTTTGATGCGCCAACAAGAACAGCGCTAAGCCGATGCCCGCACCCGTAACCAGGACATAGAACAAGAAACTACGAAACTCCTGATTCTTCAGTATGTTGAACGACTTACGCGTCAGCGAAAGCAACAGCAATGAGAAATTGCAGCCTGCCAGTACCATAAAGACACACACCACCACCTGAGAGTAATTGGAGAAAGCCCCCAGACTTTCAGTCCGCGTGGAGAAACCACCTGTACTGAGGGTAGCCATCGAGTGACAGAGGGCGTCATAGAAGTCCATATCACCGAGATAGAGCAGCAATGTCTCCAATAGGGTGAAAAATAGATAGATGCCCCAGATACGCCACACGGTGTGGAGGATACGAGGATGCAGTTTGTCATAAGTGATGCCATTCATCTCGGAGACAAAGAGTTGCATGCCGCTCATGCTCAGATAGGGCAAGATGGCGATACTGAACACGATGATGGCCAGACCTCCAATCCATTGTGTCATACTACGCCACAGGAGGATGTCTCGAGGTAGACTCTCTATGTTTCCCAGCACAGTGGCACCCGTGGTAGTAAAACCCGAAAGCGCCTCAAAGAAGCCATCGGTGAAGTTGGGCACACTCTTGCTCAGCAGGAAAGGCATCGCGCCAAAGAGCGACAACACCAGCCAAGAGATGCAGACGATGTAGACACCGTCGCGCGAGGTGGTCTTCTCACCTTTGTGACTGCTCGTGGAGATAATCAGAATCAGTCCGGTCAGCAGGGTGATGAGGGCGGAAAAGGGCATACTGAAGGCATACAGCCCAGGATGCAGGATGGTCACAGGGAGCACCGTGAGCATAAAGAGACCCTCGATGAGTAGCAGGAAGCCCTCTATCCTGAAAACCAGCGGGTGATTTATTTTACTCTTCCATTTCATAGGTTAATGGAACAGTCTTTCAACAGCAGGGATGGCGTTGGGCAGCGACAGCACCACTACCTGGTCGTCGGCCTCAATTTGGAAATCATCGGTGGCGATATAGCTCTCTCCGTCGCGGGTGATGCCGCAGATGACGGCGTCAAGAGGCATCGCCAACTGACCTATGGCCTTGCGGGTGACTGCCGATCCGGCTCTCACTTCAAACTCAACGATGTCGGCATCGATGCCACTAAGGCTCTTCAAGGTGGACACCTTCGCACCCAGCGTGTATTTCACCATATAACTGGCGGCGATGAGTTTCTTGTTGATGATAGAGTCGATGCCAATGTTCTGAGAGATATCGATGTAGTCGATGTTCTCAACCAAAGCAATCGTCTTCTTCACACCGAACGACTTGGCCTGCAGGCAGGTTAGGATGTTGGTCTCGGTATTGTCGGTGACAGCAATGAAGGCGTCCATATCCATGATGCCCTCGTCCTCAAGCAGGTCGAGGTTACGGGCGTCGGCATTGACCACCAAGGCTTCCGAGAGATAGTTGGTCAAATCCATGCAGCGTTCCTTGTCCATCTCCAGAATCTTGATATTCAGCTCGCTTTCGAGTCGCTTGGCTGTGATGCGTCCCACGCGACCTCCGCCCACTATCATCACATTGTGGACATTGATCTGCTTCTTACCACTCAGCTTGATGATGTCCTTGATGGCATGCGGCTTGGTAACCACATAGACCATATCGCTCACCTGAAACACCTCGTCGCCTTGGGGAATGAAAGTGCTTTGACGGCGGTGGATGGCAGCCACACGAAACTCGATGTGCTCGTATTGGTCCATCACCTCGTTGACGGTCTTGCCCAAGATTTCAGCCTCAGGGTCAAGCTTCACCATAAAGAGCTGCAGGTTGCCGCCCGCAAAGTCATAGGTCTCCGAAGAGGCGTTCTTCTTCAACAGCGAGATAATCTCTTGAGCGGCAATATCCTCGGGTGAGAGCAGTCCATCGATACCAAGGTCCTGATACATTCGCCACACACTTGGACTGAGGTTCTCCATCGTATTAACGCGAGCAATAACTTTCTTGGCTCCCATTTTCTTGGCGATGATGGCCGTCAGCAGGTTGATATGTTCGTCGTGCAGCACAGCGATAACCATATCGGCACGTTTCACGTTGGCACGCTGCAACACCTCGGTTGAGGTGGAGTCGCCTTTAATGGTCATCAGGTCGCTGTGTGATTCCACCAACTTCAACAGTTCCTCATGTGGGTCGACAATGGTGATATTATGGTTGCTACGCACCAAGGCTTCCGCCAGGTGCATTCCCACTTCTCCGTCTCCAGCTATTACGATGTTCATAGTGCATTTCTAAGTTTGAACAAAAGTGCAAAGTTATGCAATATTTTGATAAAAGCACTGAATATCCAATTCTTTTTTTAGTTTTGCAAGTTGAAAGAAATAACAAAAAGAAGACAAAATCATGGCTAAAGTACTCAAAACGGGATATGCAGTTTATCCGTCGGTCAAATTGAAAGAGTTAAAGACCGATTCCAAAACCAAGAACAAAGAGCTTGTTTTCCGTAAAGAATTGCTGTTTGGCGACTATATCCAACCTTATATAGTTGACAACGCATACGAGACGATTACGGTTACCGAAGAAAAAAAAGATGTGGAATACATCAAAGTCAGATGCCGTGGGACGGATGGCTACATCAAAGAGTCGGACATGCAGGCCGAGAGGATACTTGAAGTCAACTTCATTGATGTGGGACAAGGCGACGGATGCCATATTGTGACCCCTGACGACAAGCATTTTTTGATTGATTCAGGCGGTTCCGACAACATGTACCGCTTCCTGAAATGGCGATACAATCTCAGTAAAAACAAAAAATGTTCTATCCCGTTTACGGTGGTGATTTCACACTCCGACACAGACCACTATCAAGGTTTCGGCAAGATATTCGGCTCTAAAACGGATGAATCGGAGCCTCAGTTTTCCATCAGAAAGATTTATCACAATGGAATGATTGAAGCCAGCGGGTCGAAGGTCAATACGCTGGGTACCGTCGTAACACTTAATGACAACAAGTATATCACAGACTTATGCAACACCAATGATGATTACGAAGAACGAGTTCAGAGTGGCGTCAAACCCGGAGTTTATATCAATACTTTGGCCAAATCGTCAGCACCCAAGGAAGCCTTACGACTGGGTTCGAAGCCCATTTACGACAAAAAAGACATGAAGATGGAGGTCATCGGTCCTGCAGCGGAGACCATCGACGGGAAAGACGCTTTGCTTGTTATTGAGAACGATAAAGGCAAAACCAAAAATGGGCACTCGGTCATCATCCGGCTTACGATAGGCCATCTGAAACTGCTGCTTGGAGGCGACTTGAATACAGAATCGGAATCCTACCTGCTCCAACGTTTCTCAGGTATTGACGTTGCAGCAATTAAAAAACAACTGAAAGACAAGTCGCTCAGTGAGGCTGAAAGACAAGCCCTGACCTTACAAATGGATGATGCCATTGTCCAAGCCAGAGAGGTTTTGGAAGTGGACATTGCAAAATCGTGTCATCATGGCAGTTCTGATTTTTCCAGTGAGTTTTTGAGGGCCCTCAATCCGATAGCCACCATTATATCAAGCGGCGATGAGGAGCAGTATTGTCACCCTCGTCCTGATACACTAGGGACCATCGGCAAACACAGTCGCGGAGAACGCTCTCTGATATTCTGCACTGAACTGGCACGGTCGAGCAAAGAATATGTGGAGTTGGAAAAATCGAATTCCTCCAAGAAAAAGGAAAGAGTGGTGACGGTGTACGGAATGATTAACGTCAGAACGGATGGCGAAAAAGTAATCATCGCCCAAAAGCTTGAACGAGCGACATCAAAGCGTAGCTGGGATATCCATAAAATGGAGTGGAACGCAGAGACGGGGCAATTCGAATATTTGTACGAATAACACAAGCCTCCGAAAAGCAGGCTTGGTTGGTTTTATCGGATCACCTTGGCTGAGAAGGTCTGGTTTCCACTTTGAACCACGAGAAGGTAGGCTCCCTTGGCTAAAGACTGGAATAGCGTTCCCAATGCAATGCGGTTGGTTCCTGCATGAAGCATCTCAGTACGTGTGTCCACCAACAGTTTCCCGTTGAGGGCATAAATCTTGAGCCAGCCTTCGCTATTCTTTTCGCAGTTGATTTCAGCATAGCTGTCGGGGGTGATGGGGTTACCCACGACGCAAAGGGAAGCCACCTGCTGTAATGTCTCATCCACACCCGTGGCCGAATACTCATAGGCACCGACGTCGATACCGTGACCGCAAACGCGCCATATACCGTCAAGATCAAAGCCCTCTGTGCCTATGATGAGACCAGCATCAATGCAGGGGCTGTCGCCTTTCAGATGGAAGTCCTCACGTTCGGCATCAACAAAGATTGGGTCTTTGTCGAAGCAGTTCTCATAGGTTTTAATGCTCTCGTAACCTGTGATATTCTCAAGGTCATACTGCACCAGGCAGTTGTAGAACTCGGGTACATAATCGTCGTAAGTCCAAACCCACATTTGCACGGGCTTCTCAAGCGGTGCATCGTTGGCGTTGCCGTAAATGATGCAGTTCACCATTTTGGGACTACTGTGTTGATAGAAGAAGATACCGCCGCAGTTGACCCCGCTAGAGAGGTTGTTGACCACAGTGAGGTTGCTGACCAAGGGCGAGGATTCACTGATGGCCAGTCCGCCGCCAAAGTGTCCCGAGATGTTGTTGGCGAAGAGCGAGTTGCTGATGGTGCAGTCCATGTGATTGCTGCGAATGAGGTAGAGGCCACCACCATTGATGCCATAGTTGTGCTCAAAGCGGCAACGATCGATGATGACGGAGCAGCTGTCAAGGCTCAAGGCGCCACCTATGGCACTTGCTCCCACATTGTAGCGGAAATCCGTGTCGACAAGTTCCACCTTGCAATTGATGAAGCGCAAACCGCCGCCATACATATAATACACTGTATCCAGTTTGGTATAAGTCTGGTTGTTGTACACATTGCAGTCGTGCATCAATACTTTTGACTTTTCGGCATTCAATGCACCACCATGCTCGCGAGAAAAGTTGCAGAAAAGGGTGCTATGGTTGATTTCCACCTCCTCACAGTTGAAAATGCGAAGTGCGCCACCGTCCTGATCGTCGTCCAAGGCGGCCTTGCCGAATTGGAAGCGGCAGTATTCGAAGTGCGAGGCCTGTGCATGATCAAGTCGTATACCATTCCAACCACCGTGTTTAGAGTCGAAGACATGGAAGTCCGTGGTATCAATTACGGTGAAGAGAATGGAATCGTTCTCTTTACCAACGGCCTTGATGGAAGCACCCTCGTCCACCCTAATGGAATAAAACCCTTTGAAAAGCACTGTGGTACCCGGGTTGATGCCGAGTGACTCATGGACACGCACGTCGCCAACCACTAAAACAGTATCGGCATCCCATATCCCAGACTGGGGGCCACTAACTAAAATCGTCTGACTGAATGCTGAGAGAGTGAGAAACAGCACAATAGCAAGAAGGCAGAATCTGTTTTTCATCATAATAAACATTGTTTTTCACGCGACAGCGCGTATTTATATTATATTTATATAAGGTGTAATCAGAATTGTTCAGCAAACTTGATGTCCTTCACGTTGAGCTGCAACGTGGTTTTACCCTGCCAAGTATTGTACTCAAGGTGATAGCAGATACTGAATGGCTCGCCAGAATGAACCCGTTCGACGAGGTCGCCTTTCTGGAAAGCGATGCCGTTGAAAGGAGCCACATTGGCAGCGCGGTCACCCTCCTGCGTCACGGTGAGCTTCAGGTGCTTGCGACCACCCACAGCCCTTGAACCGCCAGCATCATGTACGTCGTCAGTCCAGAACACGGGAGCTGAGTTGCCCGGACCGAAGGGGGCAAACTGGTTGAGGATGCGCATGAACTTGGGAGTAATGTCACGGAAATTTATCTTCATGTCGATTTCCAACTCAGGCACGAAGTCCTCATCCACAAGATGCTCACTGACGTAAGCCTCAAAACGGCGGCGGAACTCAGGCAGATTTTCTTCCTTCATTGAAAGGCCTGCGGCATATTTATGTCCTCCGAAGTGCTCAAGCAGGTCAGAGCAATGGTCGATGGCATCATAGATGTCGAAACTCCTGATGGAGCGGGCAGATCCAGTGATGAGTCCGTTGGCTCGGGTAAGGACGATGGTGGGACGATAGTAATAATCCGTGAGGCGCGAGGCCACGATGCCGATAACGCCGCGATGCCAGCTCTCATTGAACACCACTGTGCTCTTGGCGTCTTTCAACTCTTGGTCGTCGGCAATCATGCCGAGAGCTTCCTCAGTGATGCGGTTGTCAAACTCGCGCCGCATGTCGTTCAGGTCGTTGATAGAGTTGGCCAGCTTGGCAGCGTGGTCTGGCTTCTCAGCGATAAGCAGACGTACAGAGTCGGAGGCTTTGTCAATGCGTCCAGCGGCATTGATGCGGGGGCCGATGAGAAACACCAAGTCGCTCACCGTCAGCTCGCGAGTCAGTACGTTGTCGTCCTCTGCGATTTGGTCTTCGTCGCGGCGGTAAATGTTGGCATGCTGCAAGATAGCCTCGATGCCTGGACGCGGAGCTTTATTGAGTTGCTTCAGGCCGAAATAGGTCAATACGCGGTTCTCGCCCGTGAGGGGCACAATGTCGGCAGCAATGCTCACAGCCAACAAGTCGAGCAGGTCGTACACTTGCTCAATGGTGCCCAGCCCTTTCATCGATAAAGCCGTGATGAGCTTAAAGCCCACACCACAGCCCGATAGCTCGTCGTAAGGATAGTTGCAGTCGGGACGTTTGGCATCTAGCACGGCAACGGCGTTGGGAATAATGTCTCCAGCACGGTGGTGGTCACAGATGATGAAGTCAACACCTTTGCTGTTAGCATATTCAATACGCTCCACAGCCTTGATGCCGCAATCGAGGGCGATGACAAGCTTGAAGCCGTTGGCGGCAGCATAGTCAATACCCTTATGGGAGATGCCATATCCCTCCTCGTAACGGTCAGGAATATAGAACTCTATCTTCTTCTTTTTGAAGAATGGCTTGAGGTAGGTATAGACCAGGGCAACGGCGGTGGTGCCATCCACATCGTAGTCACCGTAAACAAGAAGTTTCTCACCGTTATTGATGGCTTGCAGTACACGGTCGACAGCCTTGTCCATGTCTTTCATCAAGAAGGGATCGTGCAGCTGTGTGAGTTCGGGACGGAAAAAAGTTTTGGCTTCTTCGAAAGTGGTAATTCCGCGCTGAACAAGCAGAGTCGCAAGGTTCTTGTCAACGCCAAGAGCCTTGGAGATTTCCTCAACTTGCTGATTGTCAACTTTTTTATTTAGAATCCACTTCGTTTCCATCCGCTAATTTTGAACTTGTAAAAGTAGAGAAAAAACCATTGCCAAAACATGAAAACGAAAATAAAATTTTCAATGCTTTTATCAATCTCATTTACAGCATTTTAAAAAATAATGGATTTGAACATCTCTTTGTTCAAAAAAAATCAAAAAAAGGTCTTGCGCCGTTTCCAATTTTTTGGTAATGTTGCAAATTAAAATCTTTCAAAAATTACACCCTTGAAAAAAATCAAAACAGCTTTAATATCAGTCTTTTACAAGACCGGCCTCGACAGCATCGTCAGTCTGTTGAAGCAAAACGGCGTACAAATATACTCGACAGGAGGCACCTACGACTTCATCAAGCCGCTCGACCCAACGGTAAAAACCGTTGAATCGTTGACGGGCTACCCCTCCATTTTGGGCGGTCGCGTCAAGACCCTTCATCCCAAAGTATTTGGCGGCATCCTGGGTCGCACCCAACTCGATTCCGACCAAAAGGAGATGCAGGAATATGATATTCCGCCTTTCGACTTGGTGATTGTCGACCTTTATCCTTTCGAAGAGACCGTCGCCAAGACCGAAGACGCTGCCCAAATCATCGAGAAAATCGACATCGGTGGCATCTCGCTCATCCGCGCCGGCGCCAAAAACTTCAACGATGTGCTCATCGTGCCTTCGCAGCAATACTACGGCGAACTCATCCAACTGCTCGAGAACCAGCATGGCGAGACCACGATAGACGACCGCCGTCGCTTCGCCATGTATGCCTTCGGAGTCAGTTCACACTACGACAGCGCCATTTACAACTGGTTCGCCAAAGACGAGACCAACAAAGCCCTCCGCCTCGGTGAGGAACAAGCCACAACACTACGCTACGGCGAGAACCCCCACCAGCGCGGCACCTTCTACGGTGACTTGGACGCCATGTTTGAAAAGCTGCACGGCAAAGAATTGTCGTACAACAACCTGCTTGACCTCGACGCTGGCCTCAACCTCATCCGTGAGTTCAATGAGCCTACCTTCGCCATCCTTAAGCACAACAACCCCTGTGGACTGGCCTGTCGTCCTACCGTCAAGCAAGCGTATGAAGCAGCATTGGCAGGTGACCCCGTCTCGGCCTTTGGCGGCGTGCTGGTGTGCAACCGTCCCATCGACCTTGAGGCTGCCGAAGAAATCAACAAACTCTTCATCGAAGTCATCGTCGCCCCTGACTATCAAGACGGCGTTTTAGATATTCTCTTTACGAAGAAGAACCGCGTGGTGCTGCGCCTAAAAGCCGACCTGTACAAGCCTGTAACGGTAAAGACCGCCCTGAACGGTTACCTCGTGCAGGATCGTGACCTTCACACTGAGACGTCTGCTGACTTCAAGACCATCACAGAGAAAGCGCCCACTGCTGCCGAGATTGACGATATGGTTTTCGCCAACAAGATTGTAAAACACAGCCGCTCCAACGCCATCGTCCTCGCCAAGGGCAAGCAACTCTTTGCCTCGGGCATCGGACAGACCTCGCGCGTGGATGCGTTGCGTCAAGCCATCGAGAAAGCAGGCACCTTCGGATTCGACCTGAAGGGTGCAGTGTTGGCCTCCGACGCCTTCTTCCCCTTCAGCGACTGCGTTGAGCTAGCCCACCAAGCTGGCATCACTGCTATCGTGCAGCCTGGCGGCTCGGTACGCGACCAAGAGTCCATTGACAGCTGTAACCAACACGGCATCAGCATGGTCTTCACCGGCTATCGTCATTTCAGACACTAACCCCATCACAAACATAAAACAATCAACTCTAAACTCAATACAATGGGAGCATTCAAATTCCTCAACAAAGAAATCGCCATTGACCTTGGAACGGCCAATACCATTATCATATATAACGACAAGGTAGTCGTTGACGAACCCTCCATCGTGGCCATGCAACGCGACACGAAGAAAATCATCGCCGTTGGCAAGCGCGCCATGATGATGCACGGCAAGACGCACGACAACATCAAGACCATCCGTCCGCTGCGCGACGGTGTCATTGCAGACTTCCAGGCTGCCGAGTACATGATGCGCGAAATGATCAAGATGATCCAGTTCAAAAACACCATCTTCCCGCCCAGCTTGAAGATGGTCATCTGCATCCCCTCGGGCATCACCGAGGTGGAAGAACGCGCTGTGAAAGACTCTGCCGAGCAGGCTGGTGCCAAAGAGGTACGACTCATCCACGAGCCTATGGCAGCCGCCATCGGTATCGGCATCGACGTGCTTGAACCGACCGGTAACATGATTATCGACATCGGAGGCGGCACCTCCGAAATCGCCGTCATCGCATTGGGCGGTATCGTCAACAACAAGTCCATCCGCATCGCCGGCGACGACTTTACGGCCGACATCGAAGAATACATGCGCAAGCAGCACAACATCATCGTGGGCGAACGCACTGCCGAACGCATCAAGATTGAAGTGGGCTCAGCCATCCCGCAGTTAGACAACCCGCCCGATGACTATGCCGTGCAGGGTCGCGACATGCTGACCGGTATCCCGAAGGAAATCAAGGTCAACTATACCGAGATTGCCCACTGCTTGGACAAGAGCGTGATGAAAATCGAGACGGCAGTGCTCAACGCATTGGAGCAGACCCCGCCCGAGCTGTCGGCTGATATCTACCGTACCGGCATCTATCTCACCGGCGGTGGTGCCCTGTTGCGCGGACTGGACAAGCGACTCAACGCCAAGACCAAACTGCCCATCCATGTGGCCGACGACCCGTTGCGCGCCGTAGCCCGTGGTACCGGCATCGCCTTGAAGAACTTTGACCGCTTCACCTTCCTGATCAAGTAAGGTATGTACAATTTGTGGCGTTTCATACTGAAACATCACTTCGTCATCTTGTTCATTTTGTTCGAAGTGATTTCTGTCTTGTTGCTCGCCCGCAGCCAAAACTTCCACCGCAACCGCGTGGTGAATACCACCAACGACGCTGTGGGACAGGTGTATGAGTGGAGCAGTGAAGTCAGTAATTACTTTCGGCTGAACAAGACCAACCAGCAACTGGCTGAAGAGAACGCCTGGCTGCGGCAACAACTCGCCCTGACCAATGACACTACCATAAGCACCTTCGACATCAGAGGGCGCGACACCATCTACGAGTATATCCCCGCACAGGTGGTCAACAACAGCATTGGACAGGCGAACAACTATATCATCATCAATAAAGGCAAAGCCGACGGGCTGGAACGCGACATGGGTGTCATCTCGTCGGACGGCATCGTAGGCGTGGTGGCCGATGTGAGCCATCATTACGCCTCCGTCCTCAGCCTGCTCCACAGCCATTCGGTAGTGGGCGTGCGCTTCAAAAACAGTCAGGAACTTGGTAGCCTGAAATGGGGAAACAACAACTACCGTTTTGGTATCGTCGAGGACATTCCCGCACATGTCGTTTTGCACAAAGGCGATACCGTGCTCACCAGTGCCTACTCCTTCATCTATCCTGAAGACCTCATGGTGGGTACCATTGAAGAAAGCCGCCTTGTCACCAGCGGAGCACTCAACACCGCCAAGATACGCTTTGCCACCGACTTCGCCACGCTGCGCTACGTCTACGTCATTCGCAACCTGCACAAACCCGAGCTTGACTCTCTCAAAGCCAATTTCCAATGAACAAGACCGTACAACAAATCCTACGCTTTATCGCTCTGGTACTCTTGCAGGTGCTGGTCATCAACCATATACGTTTGGGAGGCTACGTACACCCCTGCATCTACCTGCTCTATATCATGCTGTTGCCCATCTTTATCCCTGGCTGGCAGCTGTTAACCTTAGGCTTCACCTTAGGTCTCACCATCGACCTGTTCACCGGCACACCGGGACTGCATGCTGGTGCCACCACACTGATGGCCTTTTGCCGTCCCGCCATCATACGCCTTATCTCGGGCACACAGAAATTTGAGAGCATCCACGAGCCCAACCTCGACCAGTTAGACGGTATGTGGTTCTTGCGCTACTCGTTCTGCATGGCGTTTGTACATCACTTTGCCCTCTTCATCCTCGAGTCGTTCAGTTTCCACCTTATCGGACAGGTGTTTCTCCGCATCATCCTCAGTGTCCCCGTTTCGGTCTTCCTCATCATGATGACACTTTATATCTTTAAGTCGAACAAGAAAGGGGAAAGACGATGAACATCGCTGCTTTGGTATCAGGTGGCGTCGACAGCTCGGTAGTGGTGCCGCTTCTCAAGGAACAGGGCTACGACCCGCATATCTTTTATATTAAAATAGGTATGGAGGGCAAGGAAGACCTGTCAAGCTGCCCCTCGGAAGAAGACATAGAAATCACCACTTATATCGCCAAAAAATACGGATGTCCGTTCGACATTGTCGACCTGCAGCACGAGTACTTTGAGACCGTTGGAAAATACACTATGGAGATGGTGCGCAAAGGGCTCACCCCTAACCCCGACGTGATGTGCAATCGTTGGATCAAGCTGGGTGCCTTTGAAGAGAAAGAGGGACACCATTTCGACAAGATTGCCACAGGACACTATGCCCGCTCATGGGAGGATGCGAACGGCATCTTCTGGTTGGGTACAGCAGCGGACAGCTTCAAAGACCAAACCTATTTTTTAGGACGCATCACATACGCCCAACTCAGCAAGGTCATTTTCCCCATCGGCGATATTCCAAAACCCGAAGTGCGCCGCTTAGCCGCAGCCTACAAGCTGCCAAGTGCTGAACGTCACGACAGCCAAGGGATTTGTTTCTTGGGTAAGATAAATTACAACGACTACATCCGTGAGTATGTGGGCGAAATGCCTGGCGACATTGTGGAGCTTGAGACCGGCAAAAAGCTGGGTCGCCATAAAGGCTTTTGGTTCCACACCATAGGGCAGCGTAAGGGATTGGGATTGGGCGGCGGCCCCTGGTTTGTGGTGAAGAAAGACATTCCCAACAACATCGTATACGTCTCGCAGGGCTACGACCCCGTGGCACAATATACCCGCATCGTCCCCTTGGGCGACCTGCAACCCATGAATCCCTCCCTGCAGTTTGTGGACGGACAGCGCGTGCGCTACAAGATACGTCACCAACCCGAGTTTACTTACGGAACGATACGCCTCACCGAACGGGGTGCCGACATCGTCTCGGATGTGGCCATCTCAGGGGTAGCCCCAGGACAGTTTGGGGTCGTCTATCATGAGACCGACCCATACGTCATCGGCAGTGGCGTAATCGTTGAAGTTGATAGTTAAAGGTATGAGCAAAATTGATGACAGGATATTATACGAAGACAATCATCTGATTATCGTAAACAAATTGCCGTCCGAAATCGTGCAGGGCGACAAGACAGGCGACGTTTGCTTGCTCGACGATGTGAAAGAGTATATCAAAGAGAAATATAACAAACCCGGCAACGTGTTTGCAGGCCTTGTCCATCGCATCGACCGACCCGTCAGCGGTGCTGTAGTGTTTGCCAAAACCAGCAAGGCTCTCTCGCGAATGACGGTACAGGTGAAGGACCGCGACTTCAGCAAGACCTATCTGGCCTTGGTGAAAAACCATCCACCCAAGCAGGCTGACGTGTTGGAAGACTACCTCGTCAAGAACGAGAAGATGAACAAGTCGTTCGTCGTGAAGCAAGGTACCAAGGAAGCTAAACTGGCCCGCATGAGCTATCGCGTAGTCGGCAAGTCAGAGACTTTCTATCTTTTGGAAGTTGAACTGTTCACAGGGCGTCACCACCAGATACGTTGTCAACTGGCCCATATCGGGTGCCCCATACGCGGTGACCTGAAATACGGCTATCCACGCAGCAATCCTGACGGCTCCATCAGCCTGCACGCCTGGCGTGTGGCCTTCGAGCATCCCGTAACCAAGACCCATATCGAGGTGACGGCACCACTGCCAAGTGTATCACCCTGGACAGCCTTTACAAAAGTTGTATGATTCCCCTGAAAAGAATGAAATAAGCCCCACAAAGCATCAGCAGGATGCCGGCAATCTTGTTCATCAGCATTGTGCGTTCGGCATCAAGGAACTTCTTCAACTTGGCTGCACCCCAGGCTTTCAGTAACTCCAAGAAAAGCGTCGTGCCGAGAATAATGGCAAAAAACACAATGGTGCTTACCTTGTTTCCACCCATGTTGCCTGCCACTATCGCGACTGCAGAGAACCAGAAAATCCAGACAAAGGGATTCAAAATATTCAGCACGAAGCCCTTGGCAAGAAAAACAAACCAAGCCGGTTTGTCCTCCTGTTTCTTCAGCATCTCGTTGGTGCGCTGTTCAATATAGGCTTCTCGCTCCTCCCGATCATTGACTTTCTTCCGGTAGGTGAATAATCCAAACAGTAACAGAACGATACCTGCACCAATACAAGCCATTGCCGCCTCTTTGGACGACTTCATTACCACCTGAACTGAAGCCATGATGCAAATGGAAATCACCATAGCATCGTTGAGAATGACCCCTGTAGCAAACCAAGCCGCTGAACGGAAACCACGATGCAGACTGGTCTGCACCAAGGTGATGAACGCCGGACCCATATTGACGACAAGAGAAAGGAAAAAGCCAATCAGAATCGCCCAGAACAAAAAGCTGAACGACCCGATTCGGCTAAACTCGGGCATTTTGTCGAATATATTAGGGGTGTACTCCATAACCGATTACAGTTGAAGACCTTTTACGTATTCCTCCCACATCTCAAGCCGCTTGCCTTTCATCACACGAGGGAATTTGGTAGCGCCGCCCCATTTGCCTATCTTCTGCTCCATGAACTCATAAAAGTACTTGGTGGGCAACACATCGACAAACAACTCTTTGATAGCCTGGGTACGTTCCACGGCATAGTCGTCGTTGAGTCGGCACAGGTTTTCGTCAATCTTCTTGATGGCCAAATCCTTGTCGATAGGCTCGTCACAACCCAGATACCAATGGTGGGCATACATGGTATCGTGACGGATTCCCGCAACGGTAAACTCAGTGATGTTGACCCCTAATTCCTCCGCCATCATATCGACGGCACGGGTCATGTTGTCCTGTGAAAGATGCTCGCCTGTGATGCTCAAAAATTGTTTGGTGCGGCCCGTGATGATGATTTCGCAATTCTTCTTGCTGAGGAAGCGTATGGTGTCGCCAATGAGGTAGCGCCACGTACCCGCACAAGTCGAGAGCAGGATGGCATAATCCACCCCCTCCTCCACTTCCGACAGCATCAGCGTCTTGGGTTGGGCCACAATCGCGCCGTCTTCATCAAAGTTCTCCTCGTTGAAAGGCACAAACTCAAAATAAATGCCGTTGTCGACCAAGAGTTGCATGACACGTTTCTTCAAATCAACCTGGTAGGCGATATAACCCTCTGAGGCCAAGTAGCTCTCCACGTAAAGCACCTCCTTGCCAAAGATACGCTCGAAGCTCTTCTCGTAAGGGGCAAAGGCCACGCCGCTGTGGACGTATACCATCAGGTTAGGCCAAATATCGTGTATGGTCTTCAGATGATATTCCTTGATGATACGTTCCAACAGGATTTGCACCCAAGCCGGCACACCCACAATAACACCAATATCCCATTTTGGGGCCTCTTTCACCATCAGGTCCATCTTCTCAGCCCAGTCCTTCACCTTCGAGATTTTCTGTCCGGGTTTGTAGAAAGCCTCAAACCAACTCGGAATCTTTCCTGCCGAGATGCCTGACAGATCGCCGGCATAATAGCCAAACTCTTTATTATATTGTAAATCTGTGCTTCCGCCAATCATCAGGACACCCTTGTTATAAAACCCTACGGGGAAGTCGTAACGGGTGGCCGACACCAACTGGCGAATGCCTGCGCGGGTAATCTTGTTGTTTATAGCCTTAGTGATGGGGATATACTTGCTAGCTGCCTCAGAGGTGCCTGAACTGAGAGCGAAATACTTAATCTTGCCCGGCCAGGCAATATTGCGCTTGCCCTTAAGGTTGAGGTACCACCATTCATCGTGCATTTTGTTGTAGTCGAACACGGGGACACGCTTGCGGAACTCTTCCATAATATTCCGCGAGAGCAGAATCTCATCGAAATGATAGAACTTTCCAAACTCGGTGAACTGCGCCTTAACCAACAACTTACGCAACTCACGACGCTGAGCGCGGATGGGGTTGGTGGTGTTTTGTCGTATCTCCACCGGTATATTCTTGATTTCAGCAGCGGCTTTCACTATCGCGCCGAGAACAGGTATTGCCATAGCTAATTTGTCTTGTTTTGGGCTGCAAAGGTAAACAAATTCGACGAATTACCGATTCAACCCATAATATTCACTATTTTTGCAGAAAAATTCAGAACGTCCAATCATGGAAGACCACTACCAACTCATCACGAAAACCGCCGCTGGACTGGAAGACGTCCTTGTCGACGAAATCAAGGCTTTAGGAGCCAAGAACGTGCGCCCCATGCATCGCGCCGTCATCTGCGAAGGTAACAAAGAACTGATGTATCGCATCAACTATGAGGTGCGTACCGCCCTGAAGGTATTGAAGCCCTACAAGAGCTTTTTCGTCAAAACCGCTGACGACTTATATAAAAAGGTGCAAGAAATCAACTGGTGGGAGCTTATCCGCACCGACCAGACCTTCTGCATCGATGCCGTCACCAGCGGGCGCTACTTCACCCATTCGCAGTATGCCAGCCTGAAGATGAAAGACGCTATCGTCGACCAATTTCGCGACGTGTACGGACTGCGTCCCAATGTCAACACGCTGAATCCCGACCTGCGTATCAACCTCCACATCCGTGAGGATAAGGCAACCATCCTTTTCGACAGCTCGGGCGAGAGTCTTCACCACAGAGGCTACCGCAAGCAAGTCGACAAAGCCCCGATGAACGAGGTGTTGGCCGCAGGCCTCATCCAACTCACGGGTTGGAAGGCCGACTGCAACTTTCTCGACTGCATGTGCGGATCGGGCACCATTCCCATCGAGGCGGCGATGTATGCGATGAAGATACCGGCAGGCTACTACCGCAAGGAGTTTGGTTTCATGAAATGGGACGACTTCGACCCCGAACTATGGAAGCGTGTGAAGCAGGAAGCCGACGACAAGATTTGTGACTTCGACTATGAGATTTGGGCCTCCGACCGTTCACCCAAGGCGGTCGCCATTGCTGAAGGCAACATCAACTACGCCCACTTGCAGCACGACATCCACCTAATGAAGAAGGACATGAACGACCTCACCCCGCCTGAAGGCGGCGGCATCATGATTATCAACCCGCCCTACGGCGACCGCCTTGAGGAAGACGACATCGACTCACTGTATGAAGAAATCGGACGCACCTTGAAGCACAACTTCCAAGGGTTCCAATGCTGGCTGATTACCGACGACGCAGTAGCTTTGCGCCACGTGGGATTGAAACCCACAGCAAAAATCCCCATTTGGAATGGGCCTCTAGAGTGCCGTTTCGTCTGTTTCAACATCTTCGAAGGCTCGCTGAAAGACATGAAAGCCCGCGAGGCGGAGAGAGGAGAATAAACCACACCATGCAGAACTTCAACCTACATACACACAGCATATACAGCGACGGAAAGTCGCAGCCTCGCGAGATTGTGGAGGAGGCCGTCCGTCAAGGATTCAGCACACTTGGTTTCTCGGAACACAGCCCGTTGCCATTCGACAATAACTTCTCCGTCAAATCGGAAAACATGCCGCGTTACGTGGCGGAAATCGCCCAGCTGAAAGAGGAATACAAGGACAGAATCGACTTGTATTGCGCCTTGGAAGCCGATTATCTCACAGGAGTTTCCGAGCCCTTTGCTGTCACCAAGGAGAAGTATCATCTGGATTACCTGATTGGTGGCGTGCATCTCGTAGTGAATAAACCCGTTGACCCTATCCCGCAATCTCCTACGCCCATCAACACCGACGAAATCTGGTTTATCGACGGGCCCAAGTGGGAGGTCTACGACGACGGTCTGCAACGCCTTTTCGGTGGTGACATCCGTCGCGCTGTGCGCCGCTTCTTTGAGCAAACCAACGAGATGATTGAAAACGAGCCGTTCGACATCATCGCCCACTTCGACAAAATCAAGATGCACAATCGCGACAGGTATTTCCATGAGGACGAGTCCTGGTACCGCAAGTTGGCCCTCGAAACCCTCGACCTCATCCGAGAGAAAGGCCTCGTGATGGAAGTCAACACACGTGGCATTTACAAGAAACGCTACAACGGCTTCTACCCTTCCCCCTGGCTGATGAAAGAAGCCTGCAAGATGGGCATTCCCGCCATCATCTCAGCCGATGCCCACCATTTCAGCGAAATTTCCTTAGAGTTTGAAGCCGCCGAAGAAGCCTTAAAACAGGCAGGCTATCGCAGCGTGGTGAACCTCAAGGACGGGGAATGGGTTCTCTGTGAATTTTAACTGTAGCAACTGTAGCAACGACAATTCCGAGCTGATTGCGGTGGGGTAGGGGAGGGGCTGAACGAGAAAAAGAAGGATAAAAATGGTTGATGGAGACCGAAACTTAACCGAAACTCAACCGAGACTTTACCGAAACTCTACCCTCGCCTAATGGACACCCCATCGGGAGTTTATGCTTGTTATCTTATACCCATATTGGAGCATCCTAGGAGCAACAACATAGCCTCTGGCTTGAAGCATAGGGTCGATTTCGTGTCCCCTACCCTACTCCAGTCTTTAATCAAAATGACTGCCGTTGCAATTGTTGCAGTTGTTGCAGTTAAAACTACAGAGAGAGTATTATGTTTTTTTCTCTCTAAAACGGCATTGATATATGAACACACGTGTATTCTAGAGTCTCAAGTAGTCAAGCACATTGTTCTCAATTCGTTTGAGCAGGTCTTCCGAATCGGGGGCCTTTTCAAACTTGTGCCCTGTGACCTTTTCGTACAATTCGATGTAGCGTTCCGAAACGCTGTTCACGTATTCAGGTGTCATTTCGGGAACCTGCTGGCCTTCTTTTCCTTGGAAACCGTTGGCCATCAGCCACTCACGGACGAACTCCTTCGAGAGCTGCACCTGCGGCTCACCTTTGGCAAAACGCTCCTCGTATTGGTCAGCAATGAAGTAGCGGGATGAGTCTGGCGTATGGATTTCGTCCATCAGCACAATCTGGTCACCAATCTTACCGAACTCGTATTTGGTGTCGACAAGGATAAGGCCCTGCTTGGCGGCGATTTCCGTACCACGTTGGAAGAGCTTGCGGGTGATGTCCTCAATCTGGACGTAGTCCTTCTCGCTAATCAAACCACGGGCGATGATTTCCTCACGGGAGATGTCCTCATCGTGACCTTCTTCGGCCTTGGTGGAGGGAGTGATGATGGGCTCAGCAAAGCGCTGGTGCTCCTTCATGCCGTCGGGAATCTGCACGCCGCAGATGGTGTGCTGTCCGCTTTTGTAAGTGCGCCACGAGCTACCGGTGAGATAGCCACGGATAATCATCTCAATCGGGAAAGGCTTGCAGAGATGACCCACCGTAACCATCGGGTCGGGAGTGGCGAGTTTCCAGTTGGGGACGATGTCGGCAGTGGCATCGAGGAACATGGCGGCAATCTGGTTGAGCACCTGTCCTTTATAAGGGATGCCCTTGGGCAGGATGACGTCGAAAGCCGAGATGCGGTCGGTGGCGACCATCACCATGTATTCGTCGTTGATGAAATAACAGTCACGGACCTTGCCGTGATACACCTTGGTCTGACCAGGGAAGTTGTAGTCTGTTCTGGTTAATGCGTTCATTGTATAGTTTCGTTTGATTGTTGTTCTGATTCTGTGGATGCACTCGATGCGTCCTTATCATCTTCTTCGTGGTGTTTCTTGTAGGCATTGATGATATCCGTCACGAGCTTATGCCTCACCACATCCTTGTCGTCCAAATAGATAAACTCGATGCCTCTTACGTCTTTCAAAACCTCCATCGCCTGCGGCAATCCCGAGGGTGTCTTAGGCGGCAGGTCGATTTGGGTGATATCGCCAGTAACGATAAACTTGGCCGAGCGACCCATGCGAGTAAGAAACATCTTCAGTTGACTGCGCGTGGCGTTTTGCGCCTCATCGAGAATAACAAAAGCATGGTCGAGGGTGCGACCACGCATAAACGCCAAAGGTGCAATCTCTATGGTATGGTCTTCGAGATAGCCGTCCAGTTTGGAAGACGGTATCATATCGCGCAATGCATCATAAAGCGGTTGCAGATAGGGGTCGAGCTTGTCCTTCAGGTCGCCTGGCAGAAAGCCAAGATGCTCGTCGGCTTCCACAGCGGGACGGGTGAGGATGATACGCCTCACCTGCTTGGCCTTCAAGGCACGGACGGCAAGAGCTACAGCGGTATAGGTCTTGCCCGTGCCGGCAGGTCCGATGGCAAAGACCAGGTCTTTCTGCTCGGAGGCCGTCACCATACGCTTCTGATTGGCGGTGATAGCCTTGATGGGAACACCGCTGCGACCAAAGACCAGCACATCGCTTTCCGACATCTTCTGCTGCAGCTCCGTATCGGTGCTGGCCATCATGATGTCTTCCACATTTTGTGCGCTGAGTTTCCCAAACCGCTCCAACTGAATCATCAGCGTCTCGTAACGGCTGACAAAATACTCTATCTCCTCCTCCTCGCCCATCACCTTCAGGAAGTCGCCTCGGGCAATCAGCTTCAGTTTTGGGAACATGCTCTTCACCAGCTCCAAATACTTGTCGTTGGGCCCGTGAAGGTCTTTAGGGTCAACGTTTTCTATTTGTAGAATCTGTTCTGCCATTGCTTTCCAAATGAGTTGCAAAGATAATCTATTTTTCGTTTAGACGGCTTGCAAGAAAAAATTTCAAAAAATCTAAAACGTATTATGCAGGTTTCGATGAAATGCTTTATTTTTGCGTTTCGGAAAAAGAAGCACAAAAGACGATGGCAATTATCACGTTGACAAGCGATTGGGGACATTCAGACTACTACGCCGCTGCGGTGAAGGGGGTAATTTTGTCGCAACTACCCAACGCGACCATCGTCGACATCACCCACGAGATTGCCCCTTTCAACACTATCGACGCGGGTTTTGTGGTGAAGCACTGCTACCGCGACTTCCCTGCCGGCACCATCCATATCATTGCCGTCGACACCATCGAGTCGGCTGAGGTGCCTCACGTAGTGGTGAAAGCCGAGGGACAGTATTTCATCTCTGCCGACAACGGTGTGTTCAAGCAAATCTTTGACGACTATGAGGAGGCAGTGGAGATCAACGTGATGCAGGACTCTGAGTCATTCAACTTCCCCACCCGCGACCGTTTCGCCAAAGTGGCCGTGATGATTGCGCAGGGTGTACCGCTGTCGGAGATAGGATCCAAGAGAGAGACCTTGCGCGGTGCCGAATTCCGCGCTGTGGTGCGCGACGACGCCATCGAGGGCACCGTCATCCACATCGACTCGTATGGCAACCTGGTGACCAACATCACCAAGGAAGACTTCATGAAGACGCGCCGTGGTCGCGATTACACCATCTTCGTGAAAGGCCGACTTTACACCATCAACAAGATTTCAGACAGCTATCTTGACGTAAAAGAGACCACCGACCTGGTGGCTATCTTCGGCTCACACGATAATTTGGAAATCGCTATGCGCGAGGCACCCATCGCTTCGCTCTGCGGCATCGAGTTCCGCGCACCCATCCGCGTGGTCTTCCACGAAAGGTTTGAACCCGAACCGCCTCAGTCCGGCTCACTGTTTTGAAGCTAGCAGGCGCCGCTCTGCGACTTGAAACAGACGCCAAAACGCCCATCCCACCAAAGCACCCAACAAGGCACCCACGACAATGTCGCCTGGATAATGATAGCCTATGTAGATACGACTGTAGCTTGAGAGCGCAGCCCACAGAAACAAAGATAGGGCCACCCAAGGACGGAACTTTGCCAATGCGGGTGTCAGGAAAGTGGCAATGGCAAAGGTATTGGCCGCATGGGAAGAGACAAATCCGAACCTGCCTCCTGCCAGTCCTTTGGGAAGCCAGATAACATCCTGAAAGTCTTCGTTAAAGCAGGGCCTCAGTCTATGGAACAGAGGCTTGCAGACATGGGAGGCCAATTGGTCAGAACAAAGCACAACGAGACACACGGCGAGAATCACCCACCACCAACGTTTGCCGTATTGCTTCACCGTCCAATAAATCCACAGGGCGTAAAGCAGCAGCCAGACCCACATATCAGTAACCAACACCATAAATCGGTCCAATCCTTGGGTATGAAGTCCGTTGAGGAAAAGGAAGAGGTCGGAGTCAATGGCAGAGAGTCGGTCCATGAGCGTGGGGAATTAGTTACCAGTCCTCACCCGTTTCGCCTTTGTTCAGCGTCAGCCAAATCAGGTCTTTCAACTCGTCGATGCCTTTGTTGGCGACGGAGCTGATGAAGACGTGCGGCACTTTACGCGGCAGGTGTTTCTTGATGTTCTTTAGGGTATCATCGTCCACCAAGTCGCACTTGGTGACAGCGAGGATGCGTTCCTTATCGAGCAACTCGGGGTTGTATTTCTTCAGCTCATTGAGGAGGATGTCGTACTCTTTCTTCACGTCTTCGGTATTGGCCGGCACCATGAAAAGCAAGGTGGAGTTGCGCTCGATGTGGCGCAAGAAGCGGATGCCAAGTCCCTTGCCCTCGGCAGCGCCCTCGATGATGCCAGGAATGTCGGCCATCACGAAACTGCGATGGTCGCGATAGCTGACGATACCCAAGTTGGGCACCAAGGTGGTGAAAGGATAGTCGGCAATCTCAGGCTTGGCAGCCGAGACGACAGAAAGCAGTGTAGACTTACCCGCATTGGGGAATCCCACCAGACCAACATCGGCCAGCAGCTTCAGTTCAAGGGTAATCCATTCCTCCTGGGCTGGTTCGCCAGGTTGGGCAAATTTTGGGGCTTGCAGGGTGGCCGTCTTAAAGAAGGCGTTACCCTTGCCACCACGTCCGCCCTTAAGCAGCACTACTTCCTGCTTGTCCTCGGTAATCTCGGCCATCTGGGTGTGGTCCTCGGCATGAAAGGCTACCGTACCCAGGGGCACGTCAATATAGATATCACTGCCAGCGGCACCCGTCAGCTGGTTTTTGCCACCAGGTACGCCGTCGCCCGCGAAGAGGTGCTTCGTATAGCGCAGATGGAGCAACGTCCACAACTGGGCATTGCCACGCATAATGACATTGCCGCCCCTACCGCCGTCGCCGCCATCGGGACCACCTTTGGGGATATACTTCTCACGGCGGAAATGCAGCGAGCCGGCACCACCCTTGCCCGAGCGGCAGAATATCTTGACGTAATCAACAAAGTTCGAAGTCATAACTCAAGAATTAGAATTCATCAATGTATTCAACCCCTTCCACGTTGTCGTAGCGGTCGCAGTCGAAATTGAGGTCGAGACCAGGGAGGTTGGGCTTGACGAAGTCGCCCTGACTGATACCGAGGCTCTTGTCGTTGTACACCTTGCGCATATACTTGGCCCAAATGGGCAACGCGGTGTGCGAGCCCTGTCCCAATTGAGTGGAGCGGAAGTGTACGCTACGGTCTTCGGCTCCCACCCAAACGCCTGTGGTCAGGTCGGGCGTGATGCCCATAAAGTAGCCATCGCTCTGTTTCTGTGTCGTACCGGTCTTGCCCGCTATGGGGTTGTTGAAGCCATAGTACGAGCGCAGGCGGATACCCGTGCCGCTTTGCACGACGCCCTTCATCAGTTCCACCATCTTGTAGGCGGTCAGTTCGCTCATGGCCTCCGAGCCTTCAGGATAGAAGCGGTCGATGACGTTGCCGTTCTTGTCCTCAATGCGGGTAATAAACATGGGCTTCACATAGACACCCTGATTGGCGAAGGTGCTCATGGCCCGTACCATCTCAATGAGCTTCAGGTCGCAGACACCCAAGCAGATGGCAGGTACCGCGTCAATAGGTGACTCCACACCCATCCGTCGCGCCATACCGATTACCGCATTGGGGCCAAACTGGTTCATCAGATAGGCCGAAATCCAGTTGTTCGACTGAGCAAGAGCGGCTTTGAGGGTGATTTCCTGTCCCACGTTCTTGTCGCCTGAATTGCCTGGCGACCAAAACTTACCATCTTCCAGCTGGATGTTGTAAGGGATGTTCGGAATTTTGGTGCAGGGCGTGTATTCGCCTTCCTGCATGGCCAAGCTGTAAAGGAAGGGCTTGAAGGTTGAACCCACCTGACGCCGAGCCTGCGTAACATGGTCGTATTTAAAGAAACGGTAGTCCAAGCCACCCACGTAAGCCTTCACGTGACCCGTGTGCGACTCGATGGAGACAAGGCTCGCCTGCAGGAACCATTTGTAGTAGCGGATGGAGTCCATGGGGCTCATCACCGTATCGATGGGACCGTCCCATGAGAACACCGTCATGCGGACAGGACGGTTAAACTCGGCCCTGATGCTGTCGATGTCCATACCGGCATTCTTCATGATGCGGTAGCGGTCGGTACGCTTCATCGAAGTCTCCATGATATGTTCAATCTCGTCCGCAGTCACGTTGCTGAAGGGTGCATTCTTCTGGTTCTTCCAATGCTTATAGAACATGGGCTGCAGCTCGCCACCCATAAACTCACGGACGGCTTCCTCGGCATAACGTTGCATACGCGAGTCGATGGTGGTATAGATTCTCAGACCGTCACGATAGATGTTGTAAGGCTTGCCGTCAGCGCGATAGGTCGTATCAGCCCATTTGGTGAGATAGCCACGCAGAAACTCACGGAAATAGGTCGCCTGACCGCTGTTGTGGTCCATCACTCCAAAGTGGCTCATGTCTATTGGAATCTGCGACACCGAATCGCACTCCGCTTGGGTGATGTAACCATTTTCGGCCATTTTCTGCAGCACCAGATTACGGCGTGCCGTCGAGTTTTCCGGATTCCTCACAGGACTATAGCGTGTCGGTGCATTCACCACACCCGCCATCAGGGCACATTCCTCCAAGGTCAGGTCTTTGGGCGACTTGTCAAAGAAAGTCTTTGCCGCTGAACGGATGCCGTAGGCATTGTGGCCAAACGACACCGTGTTCAGGTACATCGCCACGATTTCCTCCTTCGAGTAGTTGTACTCCAGCTTCGTAGCCGTAATCCATTCCTTGAACTTACGCAGTACCAGTTTGGGAGTGCTCAGGTTCTCGCCACGCGGGAACAGGTTTTTGGCCAGCTGTTGCGTGATGGTACTGCCGCCGCCCTTCTTGTTACCTGTCAGAACACCGAATGCCACACGGAACAGGGCTCTTTCATCGATGCCCGAATGCTCGGTGAAGCGTTCGTCCTCGATGCTGATAAGTGCCTCCGGCATATAATGCGACAGCTCGGCATACCGCACGTTCGAGCGGTTCTCATAATAATAGGTGCCCAGCACTTTTCCGTCGGCTGAGATAATCTCGGTAGCCAGATTCGTCTTGGGATTCTCAAGCTCTTCGAATGTAGGCATCGGACCGAAGACACCCAGTGCCACACAGGCGAAAAACAGGACGACAAGAGTGAGCACTCCACCAAAGATAATCCAAAGGTTACGGATGGCGTGCGACTTGACGACGGCTTTTTTCTTGTTCATATTCTTACTCTTACTCATAGCTTATTGTCTTTCAACAAATATACCTATATCGGAAACACCCATCAAAACGGGCTCCCGCATAGCTTGTTCAATCTCGAAATGGTAGACACCGGTCAGGGGGAAACGCAAGGCCGGATTGAGCGGGATACGTAGGTCGCGCATGCTCCCGCTGCCCTTCCCTATCCAACGGCCCTCAGGTGTGGCCAAAGTACACTCAATCGTGTCGTGGGTGATGTTGCCATTGGGGAAGGTGGTGTGGAGAAACACAAAGAGGTTGCTGTAGCGATAGTTCTCCATGTGGCGCAACTCCATACCGAAGAGGTAGCCGTTGACGGTGTCCTCGATGGGGACATCGAAAGCGATACGGTTTTCAACGTCCCAAGCTGCCTCGGGAATGACGGTGCGCTTGTTGAACGTCTCGCTGGTACACGAGGCCAAAACCGTCAGACAGACTGCCAATATGCAAAACAGGGCTCTTCTCATGGCCTCGCCTCCTTAGTCGCTCATTTTTTTCAGGTCGGCTTCGCCGTAGCCTTCGTTGGTGTTGGTGTGGGTCTCCTTGGTGACGGCATAGTCCTCCATCTTCTCAGGCTTCTGTCCCTGCTTGTTCTTCTCGATGATTTCCTTCACCTTGTCGATAGGCAGTGCCATGATGTTGCTGCGGTCGGTCTTATAGGAGTACCACATGATGCCTTTGAACACGTCGTTCTTCTGATGTACTGCCTCACCGCTCTGGAACCTCAGGACGATGTTCTGGTCGGGGAAGTCCTTCAGGGCATCCACGTAGGCATCGTACTCATAATTGAGGCAACACTTCAGTTTGCCACACATTCCGGCCAACTTCTGCGGGTTGGGTGACAGCTGTTGCACACGGGCAACACCTGTTGTCACAGACTGGAAGTTGCTGATCCATGAGGCACAGCACAACTCGCGTCCGCACGAGCCCAAACCACCCAGCTTGGCCGATTCCTGTCTTACTCCGATTTGGCGCATCTCCACACGCACACGGAACTCCTCGGCCAGTTTCTTGATCAACTCACGGAAGTCCACTCTTCCGTCTGCGGTATAATAGAAGATGGCCTTGGTCTTGTCGCCCTGATACTCCACATCGTTCAGTTTCATCTCCAATCCCAGGTTGTCCGCTATGGTGCGGGTACGGGCCAGGGTTCCGGTCTCCAATTTGATGGCGGCAAGCCATTTCTCCACATCGTTGGCTTTGGCGCGACGATACACCTTCTTCATCTCCTCGCGGGGTGTGCGGAAGCGTTTGCGTTTCATCTGGAGCTCCACCATATCGCCCAAAAGGGTGACAATACCGATGTCGTGACCAATGGCAGCCTCAACAGCCACAAGTTCGCCCACCTCAAGCTCAAGGTCTTCGGGATAGACGTAAAAGTCCTTCCTATCGTTCTTGAAACGCACCTCGGCAAGCCGCACCTTACCCTCTACCTCCTGGTTCTCGTAATCCTTCATCCAGTCGAAGTCATTCAGCTTGCAACGGCTGCAACACAGCACTTTTTGGCCCGTATTATATTCCCCCTCAAGCTTCCCGCCTCGGTTGAACACCTGCTGGTCCTGAAGAGCATTTTCGTCTTTATTCTGATTATCAGTCATTTGTCTAATTTGCTTAAAACATTAAATTGAAAACGGCAAAAATACGAAAAAATTTCATTACCTTTGCAGGCGTTTACAATGAGTCAGAAAGTTTAACACATAAAATCATCAAAATCATGAAAAAAGGACTTATCGCAATTATCGCCATCGTTGTGCTGTTTTTCCTCTGGGGTATGAGCATCTACAACGGACTGGTATCAAAACAAGAAACAATGGAACAGGCAGTTGGTAACGTGCAGACGGCTTACCAACAACGTGCTGACCTCATTCCCAACCTGGTCGCCACAGTGAAGAACTACGCTGAATACGAGGCTGGTACGCTGACCGCCGTCGTTGAGGCCCGCGCCAAAGCCACCTCTGTCACCCTCGACGCCAACAACCTGACTGAGGAAAACTTGAAAGCCTTCCAAGCCGCCCAAGACGAAATGTCAAGCGCACTGTCGCGCCTGTTGGTCACCGTTGAGAAATATCCCGACCTGAAAGCCAACCAGAACTACCTCGATCTGCAGAGCAAACTGGAGAGCTGCGAAAACACCATCGCCAATGCCCGCAGACAGTTCAACGAGACGGCAAAGACTTACAACACCTATCTGCGCCGCTTCCCCAACAATATCATTGCCAACATGTTCGGCTTTGAAAAGAAGCCTTACTTCGAGGCTTCGGAGGCTGCCCAGAACGCGCCCAACGTGGGTGACTTGTTCGGTGAATGAATCTCAGACGCACCATACTGTTTTTGTCGTTGCTGTTAGCGACGCGGTTCGTCGTGGGCCAGGAGCAGCAGGACACCGTGCAGCGCAAGAAGACCCGTATCCATATTGAGCATTACGACAAGGCCACCTACTCGAAACGTCAGGGCGACATGCAGAGGCTCATCGGAAACGTGAAGATGCGCCACGATTCGGCCTATTTCTTCTGCGACTCGGCTTACTTCTACGAGAAGACCAACAGTTTCAACGCCTTCCAAAACGTCCACATTATCGTCAACGATAGTGTGGAGGTTTTTAGCGACCTGCTCGACTATGACGGCGACACGCGCTTTGCCGAGTTTTTCGACAACGTGATGCTGAAGGATGACTCGACGACACTCTACACCGACTACCTGACCTACGACCGCAACCTGCATTTGGCCTGCTACCCCGACAGTGCCGTCACCGTGCGCGGTGATAAAACGCTGAAAAGCCACTTCGGCTACTATCGCGACCGCATCAAGGAGTTCTTCTTTATCAAGAACGTGGAGGTCTACAGCCCCAACTACCAAATGTACACCGACACCTTGTTCTATAACACCAGCATCGAGAAAATGTGGTTCGAGGGACCGACCACCATTGTCAACAAGCACAACGTGCTGGACGGTTCAAAAGGCTATTATCTCGTCGAGGACGACTATGTGTTTCTCGACGAGCGTCCCTATCTGCACAACAACGAGCAACAGATTTGGGCGGATTCCCTTATCTATGACCGCGACATGGGTCTGGTGCAGGCTTTTAGCCAAGTGGACATGATTGACACCACCTATCAGCTCATCATGCGTGGCGACTACATGGAGGTATGGGAGAACAAAGGCTTCAGCTTCGCCACCGACAGCGCTTATGCCATCAACTACGAGGATAACGACTCGCTTTACATACACGGCGACACTTTGTTCACGTATTTCAACAAGGAGAAAGAAGAAATCGAGAAACTCATCGCACGCCGCAATGTGCGTTTCTATAAGTCCGACTTGCAGGGCAAATGTGACACACTGATTTATGTGGCAGCTGATTCGACCATCCGAATGAGGGTCGCTCCCATCCTGTGGGCCGAGGACAGCCAGCTGACCGGAACAGACATCGACATCAAGCTCAAAGACCACAATGTGGACTGGGTGTTGCAGAAAGGCAACGCCTTCATCATCTCACAAGACAGCGTCGAAGGCTTCAACCAGATTAAGGGACGCGACATCACCTCGCGGTTTAAAGGCGGCAGCATACACCTCGTTGACGTGGACGGCGACCAAGCCGAAACCATTTATTGGATACGCGACGAGGAGGGCGGCACCATCGGCATCGACGTTGCCAAATCAGAGACGATGACCATCGAGATGAAGAACGAAAGCGTCTCTGTCATCAAATCAATGAAGAACATCTCCGAAACCATGTATCCCGAAGACGACTTGAACGAGAGCAGCCGCTATCTGCAAGGCTTCAAGTGGCACGAGGAAGCGCGGCCCAGGGACAAGGACGACATCTTCCGTCGTATAGAAGCGGAAATGCCGCAGGCTGTTCCAGAAACCAAGCCGGAGGGGGAACCCGAAGTCAAGACGGAGGAAGCATCTGCCGAAGCTGAAACCCAAGAAGGACAGAGCCAACCCCAACGTCACAGACCCAGAAAAGATAATACCAACAATTAATACTTAAAGTACATGAAAAAACTCATCCTCATCCGTCACGGAGAAAGTGAATGGAACAAACTGAACCTCTTCACGGGGTGGACCAATGTCGACCTCTCAGAAAAAGGCGTGCAGGAAGCTATCGAGGCTGGCAAGACGCTGAAAGAGAACGGCTACAGACCCGAGATTTGCTTCACCTCTTACCTGAAACGCGCCATCAAGACCCTTAACCTCGCCCTTGAGGCTATGGATATGGACTGGCTGCCCGTCTACAAGTCCTGGAGACTCAACGAGAAGTCGTACGGCCAGCTGCAGGGTCTCGACAAAAAGATGACCGCTGAGAAATACGGCGACGAGCAAGTGCGCCTGTGGCGCCGCGCCTTTGACGTACGTCCGCCTGCGTTGGACATGAACGACCCCAAGAGCCCCCGCATGGACCCGCGTTATGCTGAGCTTACTGACGAGCAGATCCCGCTCACGGAAGCCTTATGCGACACCATCGAGCGTGTAATGCCTTATTACGAGAACAACATCATGAAAGCCTTCGAGACCCACGACCAAGTGCTGGTGGTGGCCCACGGCAACAGTCTGCGTGGTGTGGTGAAAGTGTTGAAGGGAATGAGCAACGATGAAATCATCGCCTTCAACATCCCGACAGGTATCCCCTACGTCTTCGAGTTCGATGACAACATGAAACTCCAGAAGGACTTCTTCCTCGGTGACCCCGAAAAGGTAGCGGCCCTGATGGCCGCCGTCGCCAATCAAGGCAAGGCGAAGTAAAAAAGAAAGGGCTGCCGATTGGCAGCCCTTTTGTTTTTAGAAGATGTAATTAAACCCGACGAAGACTTTGAATTTCTCACCGTCGCGTGAGTCTAAGGCGCGACCCATGTCGACAGCTAGAATCATGTTGCGGTTCATGATAAGCTTCAGACCGCCGCCTGCGCTGGTGTGGAGGCCTTCTTTATCGCCGCTGTAGAGCTCAACACCCTCGATTTCAGCCGCCTTCAACTCCTCTTCGCGGAAAGGCTGGATAATCATACCTGCATCAAAGAAAGGACTGAAAGCCAACTGCCAGTTCTGGTTGATGAACTGGAAATCCAAAAAGTGCCAACGCAATTCGGCATTACCCAAAACAAAGCCATCGCCCAACACACCGTTGCGGTTCACACCACGCATGGTGACCACGCCACCCAAGCCCTCGGTGTACATCTTCTGGAAGAAAGGCGTGTTGATGTTATTAATCATATACCAAGGTGTGTTACCGGCAAGCTTGTGCTGCACGCCCAAACGATAGGCGAAAGTCAGCTTATCCTTGTAAATCGGGACATAATGACGCCAGAAGAAAGTCTGTGCCAAATAGTTGTATCCATTTCCGTCGATAAAGTCGGAAGCACCCGTGAGGGTGTATTCTGCAAAGATACCCTTTGACGGGTCGCTGTTGTGGTCGCGGCTGTCGTAGATGAGACCCAGACGCAGTTGTGCAATGTTACCACCATTTTTCTCATCCTCCTTGATGATGCCCGCTTTCACGTAGTTGGTATAAAGGGTCTGCTGTCCCTCATAGTTCGGGAGGTTGATGCTATCGGTCGCAACATTATAATAGGCGATACCAGCCACCCAGTTCAGGTTGGGCACAAACAGCTTGTGCTGCATGGAGCCCACAAAACGAAGCGTGTTACGCTTGATGAAATGGTAGCCGCTCTTGTAGCCCTCAATATCGAAGTTGTCAACCATATTGGGGTCGAACATACTGGCCTCATAGCCGTTGAAGCCAAAGAACTCGAACTTCTTGGAATAGTTATAGGTGAGGTCAAAGAAGAGCTTGGTGTCCTTAATGAGATAAGGCATGTCGGAATAGAAACGGAATACACCCGAGCCTTTCGTGTAACGCGAGACCTCCACGTTGAACTTGTAGAAATAGCGCGGATAACGCGTACCGTCACCAAAGTTGAAGATGTCGCAGCAAACGCCATATTGGAAGCCAAGGTCGCTGTCGAAACCCAGCACCGGCAGGGGACCGAAATTCCAGCCCGTCTTGATGATTTCGCCTTTTTCGTTGTAGGTCTTTTCTTTCTTGGCTTTCTTTGGTTTGTCTTGTGCGAAGCTGCCCGCAGCCAACAGCAGGGCGAGCATCAGAAGTAGAGTTTTTTTCATATTTAAGTTGCTTATATTGGTCGCAAAAGTAGGGTTTTTCTCCATTACAGCCAAATTTATCTTATTTTTGCCGCATAAAACAAACGAAATGTCCTTCATCGAACTGTTGCTAATTGCCGTAGGTTTGTCAATGGATGCCTTCTCGGTCTCCATCTGCAAAGGCCTAACTACCAAGAAATTCTCATGGCGGATAGCGCTTGTTTGTGGTCTATGGTTCGGCTTGTTCCAAGCTCTAATGCCTTCCATCGGTTATTTTCTGGGAGCCCAGTTCCAGGAGATGATTGAAGCCTACGACCATTGGATTGCCTTCGGTCTGCTTGCCTTAATCGGAGCCAACATGATTCGTGAGGCTCTGTCGAACAAAGAAGAAGTGACATCCGTCAATAGCTCGCTGGGTTTCAAAACGATGTTCCTCTTGGCCATTGCCACCAGTATCGATGCATTGGCGGTGGGCATTTCCTTCGCTTGTATACAGGTCCAGCTCTGGTCGTCGGTACTCATCATCGGGGTGACCACCTTCCTGTTCTCGGTATTAGGCGTAAAAATCGGCAATGTGTTCGGTTCCAAATATGAGAAATCAGCAGGAATTACTGGAGGCATCATCCTGATTCTCATCGGGTTGAAGATACTTTTGGAACACTTGGGCATCATTGCTTTTTGAGGCATTTGAAAAAAACTGAAAAACTATTTGCGCGGTATAAGGAAAAAATGTGTACTTTTGCAGCGCAAAACGGTTCGGGATGTAGCGCAGCCCGGTAGCGCGCTTCGTTCGGGACGAAGAGGCCGCAAGTTCGAATCTTGTCATCCCGACTTTGAAAAACAGCTTGAATAGTCATTCGAGTTGTTTTTTTGTTTATTTTTGCAAGAAATAGTAAACTGCAATCAAACATCAAGTTTTAATCCTATGGAAAAAAAATCTTATGCGTTGTTCTTCAGAATTTTAGTAGTCATCTTTTTGTCGATTTGTATGGTTTTTCCTGTTATGATAGGTTGTAAGAAAACCCCAGTCGACCCTACACCAGAACCCGATGAGCCTGAACCGACATGGCTTTCACCATTGGTGCTTATGCCCGATACTGTGTTTTTCAATGGTAATGAGACCAAAACAGTGCTTATGTCTTTGAGAGACAGTTGTATGTTTGATGGTGAAGCCGAGTATTATATTCAGTTTCCGTACGAATGGGTTGATGTTCAACCTCGTTATGGATTGATTAAAAAAGGCGACACGGTTAGGTTAGAGTTGATTGCTCATCTGGATAGCGTCTTGTTCGAGCCCCTTATAGATGAAATGTATGCAGGATTAGAGTATTATTGGGACGCAATAGAAGCAGTCGCGACTCTAATCTATCAACCTGTGGATCAATTATTGTATGGTTTTTCCGATACACTTTACTTTCCCCATGGACATAATGATGTCTCATTTGTTATTCAAAATAAGGGCAACGTGGACTTTGATGTTTCTATTACCCCATCTTCTAACGCAGTAACCTTATCAGAAAATGCTATTACAGTGCTAGTAGGAGAGCAAAAAGAGATTTCAGTCATTATAGACAGAGAAAGTCTTATGATGGATAATAATCCCATTCTTGAGTTGACAATTGGTGACCGAACGGATACGATTGTGCTTATGGTTGAGAAGAAACAAATGTTGGCGAACGATGTTATTGATGCAGAATACTCAAAATTGATGAATGTATTGGTTTATGTGGCTTCCGATTTAACACTTAACATATATCATCCTAATACAAAAGCTGTAGATGTCGTCCCGCTTTCCTTTTATCCCAACTGTGTATCGGTGTCCACAGATGGTACCAAAGCCGTTGTCGGACACGATGCCCATGTCTCTTGTGTTGATTTGCAAACCAAAACTGTGATTGCAACGAATGACATATCTTGTGATGCATTGGATATAGTTATGGGGAATAATGGTTGGGCTTATGTTTTTCCGAGACTTGACCAATGGTGTTTCATTCACTGCATCAATATGACCGCAACAAATCAGATTGAAGTGTTGCACACAGGTCATATGATTCGTTCAGGAACCCGTGCCAAAATACATCCTTCTGGAAAATACATTTATGGTGCTCAGGCAGCCCTTAGTACGGAGACAATTCAAAAATATGGTATAGAATACGACACCGCTGAATACCTTTATGAAAAAACTGGTCAATATTCGATTAGAAATAATCTATGGCTTACAGAAAATGGGGATAGGATTATTACTAAAGGAGGAAGCGTTTTGTTACTTTCTGAAACCCAAGATCAGGATATCGTTTATTTTGGGAAACTGCAATTTGAAGGCTCTCCTACAACCACTTTTTCACACATAGAATGTTTTGATCATTCTGAATTATCGCGGAAGTTTTTTGCGTTGTCTCAAACGGTGAATTATAATTTTGGAAGCAGGCCGATTTTACCTTATGTATATGTGCATGACGCTGCCAGTCTTGCCTATCTAAATAAAATCAGATTGGAAGATTACATGATACCTACTCTTGATGCGCAACCCAACATTTACACCGCTGAGCCGTTCTTCGTATTTGCAAATTCCGACGGTCACGAAATCTATGTCCTTACCAAATCCATTGATTCTGGTTTGGTGAATGATTGGGCGGTTCAAACTATAATGATTAATTAGTGCAATTGATGAAACCAACCATCGAAATCATGGCTCCCGTGGGCTCGTACGAAGCCTTGGCAGCTGCCATTCAAGCCGGTGCCGGCAGCGTCTATTTCGGCATCGGCAAACTCAATATGCGCTCGCGCTCGGCGAAAAACTTCACTCTTGACGACCTGCGCCAACTCGCCGAAACCTGCAACGAAAATGGCGTAAAGAGCTATGTCACAGTGAATACCGTCATCTATGACGAGGAAATGGAAGAGATGCACCAACTCCTTGACGCCATCAAAGCCAACGGCATCTCGGCCATCATCGCCTCCGACCAAAGCGTTATCCAATATGCCCATCAGATTGGCGTGGAGATACACATGTCGACACAATGCAACATCACCAACTTAGAGGCAGTAAAGTACTATTCCCAGTTTGCCGATGTGATGGTGACAGCCCGCGAGTTGAACATCGACCAGGTGCGTCACATCACCGAAGAGATAGAACGCCAACAGATACGAGGCCCTCATGGCAATCTGGTGCGCATCGAGGTATTCTGTCACGGAGCCCTCTGCATGGCCATATCGGGCAAGTGCAACCTGAGCCAGGATTTGTTCAACTCCTCCTCAAACAGAGGGGCCTGCCTGCAGCTCTGCCGTCGCAGCTACGATGTGCGCGAGCGCGAGGAAGGCTACGAGTTGGCCTTGGACAACGAATACATCATGTCGCCCAAAGACCTCTGTACCCTACCCTTCTTGGACAGAGTCTTAGATGCCGGAGTCGAAGTCCTGAAGATTGAGGGACGTGGCCGCTCTGCAGAATACACCAAGATGACCGTATCGGTCTACCGCGAAGCGATACAGGCCATACAGGAAGGCACCTTCACCCAGGAAAAGATTGACGCCTGGATGGAGCGTCTGCGTAGCGTCTACAATCGCGGCTTCTGGGACGGCTATTATCTGGGTCGCAGGACTTTCGAATGGTCGGAGCAATATGGCTCGCAAGCCACCCACACCAAAGAATATATCGGCCTTATCACCAACTACTATAGCAAGTTGGGTGTGGCCGAAATCCGCATGGACACCCACGAGCTCAGCATAGGCGACGACATCATGATTATCGGTCCCACCACAGGCGTCTATGAAGACACCCTCAGCGAAATTCGCGTCGACCTCGGCCAGGTACAAAAAACCGTCAAAGGCGAGTTCTGCTCCATCCCCGTGAAGTCACTTGTCCGTCGCGGCGATAAAGTATATAAGGTGGTATAAAATAAAATCCCTATCTTTGCGTTCGATAAGATATTGTAAATGCCATGATACTCAACATCGTCAACACTTCAAATAACCCCCTGCCTGCTTACGAGACAAAAGCCTCAGCAGGTATGGACCTACGCGCCTATCTTCCCGAAGGCCCCATTACCCTTGAACCTATGCAACGTGGCCTGATTCCCACCGGACTCTACATGGAGATTCCCGAAGGCTACGAGGGACAAGTGCGTCCTCGCAGCGGACTGGCCCTCAAAAGCGGCATCACCGTATTGAACTCACCCGGCACCATCGATGCCGACTATCGCGGGCAAGTGTGCGTCATCCTCATCAACCTCTCCGACAAGCCCTTTGTCATCAATAGCGGCGACCGCATCGCGCAGCTGATTATCGCCCGCTGCGAACAGGTAGAGCCCGTACAAGTGGAAAGCCTCTCGGAGACCGAACGTGGAGCAGGTGGATTTGGACACACAGGGAAAAACTGACACCTAATGAACATGAACAAGATATCAAAATATACCCTAACCCCTCATCGCGGGCCTAGACCCGCGATCTCTCATACCTTAGGACTCTCCACACTTATCATTCTATTCATCTGTCTCTTCGCAACCCCAGTTTTCGCACAGCAGTCCGACCCCACCGTCAAGCCCGACAAAAAGAAAAACGCCATCTTTTTCTCCAACGGTCTGCAGAGCAAATATCGTGACGACACCGAAGGTGCCATCCGCAACTTCGAGCAGGCCCTGAGCTATATGCTCAACGACGACGCCTCGATGTTCGAACTCAGCGAGCAGTACTACAACGCAGGCCGCATCGAGGACGCCTTCCGTATGATTCAACAGGCAGCCAACCTCACCCCTGAGAACAAGTGGTACCAGATTCGCCTTGGGCAGTTCTATCGCAACCTGGAGCAGTACGACGACTTCATCAGCCTCTACGAAGACCTGACCCGCAAATACCCCGACGACCTCGATATGCTCAGCGAGCTGATTGACGCCTATCTGATTACGGAGAACTACAACAAGGCTCTTGAGAAAATGGACCTGCTGGAACAGCAGACCGGTGAGAACGACTTCATCACCGAGCAACGCCTCAACGTCTACAAACGCATGGGCAACAACAAAAAGGTGATTTCAGAGCTAGAGAAACTCATCAAGCAGAGTCCCGACAACTTGCGCTATTATAGCATGTTGGCACAAATCTATGCTGAAAGCGGCAAGGAGAAGGAAGCCTTGAAGACCTATGAAAAAATCAAAGAAATCAATCCTGATGACCCCTATATCAATATCTCGTTGCTCGAGTTCTACGAGAAAAACGGTGACATCGACAAAGCCTTCAACGAGCTGATAACCGCCATCCGCAACAAGAACCTCGATTTGGCCACCAAAGCCAATATCTACGACTACTGGATGAAGAATCACAACGGCTCGAAGCAGATCAACGAGCAAGCACGACAATGCGGACTGGCCTTCAGCGAGACCTATCCGGAGGAAAAAATCGGCTACCTCATCCTCGGCTCATACTATATGGTCACCGAGAACGCCTCTCTGGCCCGCACCTATTACAAGAAGTCGCTGTCCATCGACAGCACCGACTTCCTCTCGTGGCAAAACCTCGTCATCAGCGAGTCGTACCTCAACGAGAACGAGGCGGTGCGCGACCATGCTGTAGCCGCCCTCAAGTACTACCCCATGCAGCCCGTCTTCTATTGGTACGCCGGTGTGTCCAACGCCGTTCTGGAGAACAACATCGACGCCATCACCTATTTAGAGAAAGGCCGTCGCTACACCACCGACAAGATACAGATGGCTAACTTCGACGCTTTTCTGGGCGACCTCTACCATCAGCAGGGCAAGGAACAGAAGGCCTTCGAAGCCTACGACCGCACCTTGCGCAACGACCCCGACAACGCCTTGGTGCTGAACAACTACGCCTATTATCTCTCCCTCAAAGGCGAGCGCCTTGAGGAGGCTTTGCAGATGGCCATTCGTGCCAACGAGCTGGTGCCCGACAACGTCTATTACTTGGACACCCACGCCTGGGTGCTTTACAAGCTCGGACGCTATCAAGAGGCCGAGAAGGTGATGAAGCGCTGCCTCAGCCTTGAGCAAAGCCCCTCGGGAGCCAACTTAGAGCACTACGGCGACATCCTCTTCAAACTCGGCAAGGAATCCGAAGCCCGCAAATACTGGAACCAAGCCAAACAAGCCGGAGGCTATTCCAAAGAGTTGGAAGAGAAGTTGAAGTGATTGGCTAATTGGCATGATTTATGTCCAGAACTTTTGATATGAAGAAATTTGCCTTGATAGCATTGATGGCTCTGATGATGCTGACGGTATCGTCCTGTGCTTCGCGGAAGAAGACGGTGGCGCCTCCTCAGCCTCAGGCTTTTGAATGGCTCACCACCAATTTCGACGTACAGGCCGAAGGCGACCGCTTGCCTGTCGACGAATTGTCTGGACAGCTCCGCATTCGTCGCGACAGCATCCTCTGGCTCAGCGTCAGTGTCACGATGGGCGTGGAAGCCGTTCGTGCCAAAGTCAGCAACGACTCCATCTGGGTCATCAACCGATTGGACAAGACTTATCTGGCTGAACCCTTAGACACCTTCTCGGCTCTCATCGGGATGCCCCTCAGCCTGTCTGTCATTCAATCCTTGCTTTTGGACAATAATGAGGGCCTTCCTCCCGTTGAACATCAGACGGTGCTGCTCCAAAGCCACCTGATGGGAGGAGTGAGCGCCAAAATCAGATACGACAACATCCGCGTGGACAAAGAGACGGGCTTCCCGCTAAAGATTACGGATAAGATGAAGAGAATCGGCTTGAATAAACGAAACTGAATTGCGTACTGCCTCTAACATAGTGTCCCTCTGGCTCCTTGTTGCCTTGCTGTTTGCCTCCTCCCCCGCCTTTGCACAAAAGACCAAGGGGAAGTCGAAACAGCAGCTGCAAAGCGAAATTACTGCCTTGCAGGATGAAATAGACAACGCCAACCGGCTGCTCAAGAAGACCAAGAAAGACAAAGAGGCCACACTAGCCGAAGCCACGCTCTTGGACCGTAAAATCAAGCAACGCGAGAAGCTCATCAAAGCCTACAACGAGCAGATTGCCGTCTTGGATGCCGAGATAAAACAGGGACAAAACAGCATCAAGTCGCTCAATACAGACCTCGGTAAACTGCAGAAGGAGTACGCCCAGATGATTGTCTTCGCCTACCGCAACCGCAGCCACTACAACGCTTTGGCCTTCGTGTTTGCCTCGGACGACTTCAACCAGGCTTTTCGTCGCCTGCGTTACATACGCCAGCTAAACGATGCCCGCAAGACCAAGATGGAACAGATTGCCGCCACCGAAAGGCGAATCAGCGGCGAGGTGCAGGCCGGACAGCAAGCCCGAGAACAACAAGCCGCCCTGCTGGCCGACGAAAAGGCCCAACAAGAGATTCTAAAAGCGGAGAAGGCGGAACTGAACAAACAGGTGGCCAGCCTGAAGAAGAAGGAAGGCAGCCTGCAGCAGGACATTAAGAGTAAGCAACAGCAGGCTAAGAAACTCCAAAAAGCGGTGGACGACATCATCGCTGAGGAGATACGGGCTGCAAAGGAACGCCGCAAAGCGGAGGAGAAAAAAGGCATAGCCCCAACGCCTGCAGAGACCGCCCTTTCGTCAAGCTTCGCCAGCAACAAGGGCAAACTACCCTGGCCTGTGGAACGGGGCGTGATATCCTCAACTTACGGCAAACACGCCTCTGTGGTGTCGGACAAAGTGACTGTCACCAACAACGGCATCGATATCGCCACCGAAGAAGGGGCACAAGCCCGTGCGGTATTCGACGGCGAGGTGACGGGAGTGACCCGCCTGACGGGCTCGAACACCGTCGTCATCATCCGACACGGTGACTATTTCACCGTCTACTCGAACCTTGAGAACGTCATCGTGAAACGCGGTGACAAGGTGAAGACCAAACAGAACTTAGGCACCGTACACACCAGCAAGGCCGAGAACAAGACCGAGCTGCACTTTGAGCTACTGAAAGAACAAAACCGGCAGAACCCTGCCCAATGGCTGAAGAAATGAAAAGAAGAATCCTACTGATAGCATTGCTGACCATACTGGCTTGGGCGGCTTCCTCCTGCAAGACCAAGGAGGTACCGGGTCGCGTGAGAGCCCCTCGCCATTGCAACACCTGCACCAAATGGAGCTACGTGCCGCAAGAGCCGATAGAAACTGAAATGCTGCTGCACCATGAAAGCTGAGGAACTCGAACTGCTGAAACGCTATTTCCCCGAGGCCTCGGTGGCGATGGTGGGAGAACTCTACGGGCAACGACGTTTCATCCTGCACTTCAAGCGTCCACGCAACTCGAAGCTGGGCGATTTCCGTCCGCCACGCAGTCCAAAGAGTCTGTGTACTATCACCCTTAACATGGACCTGAACCCCTATCAGATGCTCATTACCTACGTCCACGAGGTAGCACATTACGACGTCTACCAGCAATACGGGATGCGCAGCGTAATGCCTCACGGCACAGAGTGGCAAAACCGCTTTGCCGCCTTGCTCCTTCCCTTCATGACCTCTGAAATCTTCCCCAATGACATTCTGGTCGCCCTGCGTCATCACCTCAACCACATCAAGGCGAGCAGCTCAGCCGACCTGAACCTGCAACGGGTCGTGCAGCAATACGATAAAAAGCCTGACAACGTAGTCACCGTGGAGACGCTGCCCGAAGGTGCCAGGTTTGTCCTGAAAAACGGATTGGTGTTCCGTAAAGGCGAGAAACAGCGCACACGCTACAAATGTATGTGCGAGACAAACGGAAGAACCTATATGGTGGCGGCTTTAGCCGAAGCCAAAATGCTCTAATCCCTTATTTCTTCTTGCCTGCAGGCCTTTTCTTGGGGGTGTTCTTCGGGTCACGGACGATAGTGAGGCAATTGGAATAGGTCAGCCTGTAGGGGTCGGACTCCTTCGGAATCTTGTAGTTGGTCTTGTTGTAGCTGATGTAGGGACCGTAGCGACCGTCCAGAATCATCATATTGGGGTCTTCATCAAAGGTGCGGATGATATTGTTGAGGTCCTTCTCGCGTTTGGCATTGATAATCTCAACAGCGCGGTCGTATTCAATCATCGAAGGATTATCGGTTTTCTCAAGACTGTAGAACTTGCCGTCGTGCTTCACATAGGGACCAAACTTACCGATGGCAACGGTGATATCCTTGCCCTCGTATTCGCCCAAAGAACGAGGGAAGTCGAAGAGTTTCAGCACCTCTTCAAGGGTGACCGTTTCGATGCTCATATCCTTCTTCAGTCCGGCAAAGCGGGGTTTCTCCTCCGACTCGGTATCGCCAATCTGGGCCACGGGACCGAAGCGGCCTACCTTCACGTAGACGTTTTTGCCGCTAGCGGGGTCAACGCCCAACAGCTTCGCGCCGCTGAACTTGCCCGAGTTCTCGGTAGTGGAAACCACTTGGGTGTGGAACACCTTGTAGAAGTCGCGTATCATGGCGTTCCATTCGCGCTGTCCTTCTTCAATCTGGTCGAACTCTTTCTCCACGTTGGCGGTGAAGTTGTAGTCGATGATGCTCTCGAAATACTGCAAGAGGAACTTGTTGACCAGCATACCCACATCGGTGGGAATCAGCTTGCCCTTCTCGGCGCCGATGGTCTCTTTGCCTTTCTTCTCGCTGATTTTGTCGCCTTTCAGCGTGAGAATCTGAAACTCCACCGTATTGCCCTTGATGTCGCCTTTGGTGACGTATTCGCGCTTCTGTATGGTCGAGATGGTGGGAGCGTAGGTAGAAGGACGACCAATGCCGAGTTCCTCCATCTTCTTGACGAGGCTGGCCTCGTTGTAGCGGAACGGGGGACGGGTGAAACGCTGCTGGGCCTCCATCTTCTCCATCTCCAACACGGCACCCACTTCGACGGGAGGCAGCAAGGTAGCGGCATCCTCAGTGGGAGCATCGTCATAACTCTCTCGGTACACCTTCAGGAATCCGTCGAAAAGGACGACCTCGCCGGTAGCCACAAACTGTTTGCCATTGGTCGAGACATTGATGTTCACGTTGGTGCGCTCCACTTGGGCGTCGGCCATCTGTGAGGCGATGGTGCGCTTCCAAATCAGGTCGTACAGCTTGCGCTCGTCGGCAGTGCCTTTGATGGTAGGCTGGTCGAGGTAGGTGGGACGAATGGCTTCGTGGGCCTCCTGTGCGCCCTTCGACTTGGTTTGGTACTGACGTGTTTTGACGTACTCCTCACCATAGTTCTTGGCGATTTCGTTCTTGGCCATATTCAAAGCCAGCGACGAGAGGTTGACCGAGTCGGTACGCATATAGGTAATCTTACCGGATTCGTACAGCTGCTGTGCGACACGCATCGTGTTGGCTACCGAGAAGCCGAGCTTACGGGCGGCCTCCTGTTGCAGCGTCGAAGTGGTGAAGGGCGGCGCGGGATAGCGCACGCTGGGCTTCTTCTCGATGCTCTCTACCTTATAGTCGGCATGCATGCACGACTCAAGGAAAGCGCGGGTCTCGTCCTCGGTATCGAAGCGGTGGGGCAGTTCGGCCACGAGGCTGTATTCCTGTCCGTCCTTTTCGAAATTGAACTGTGCCGTCACGCGGTAGGCGCTGGTCTGCACAAAGTTCTTGATTTCCTCTTCGCGCTCAACGATAAGGCGCACGGCCACCGACTGCACACGGCCTGCCGAAAGTGAGGGTTTCACCTTCTTCCACAGCAGGGGCGACAACTCGTAACCCACCAGACGGTCCAGCACACGGCGGGCCTGTTGGGCATTGACGAGTCCCATATTGATGCCACGCGGATTCTCGATGGCGTTCTGTATGGCCGATTTGGTGATTTCGTGGAAGACGATACGTTTCGTGTCTTTCTTCTTCAGGTCGAGCACCTCATAGAGATGCCACGAGATGGACTCTCCCTCGCGGTCCTCATCGGATGCGAGCCAGACCGTATCGGCCTGCCTCGTAAGCTTCTTCAGCTGACTCACGATGTCGACTCTGTCGTCAGGAATCTCGTATTCGGGTTCAAAACCATTGTCGATATCAACGCTTAAGGTGTTCTTGTTCAGGTCGCGAACGTGTCCCTGAGTCGCCATCACGGTATAGTCTTTCCCGAGGAAACCCGCGATGGTCTTGCCCTTGGTGGGTGACTCCACAATCACTAAGTTCTTTGCCATAGTTGTCATTTTGGCTGCAAAATTAGCAGAATAAAAGCGGACAAAAGACATTTTTTTGAAAGTTTTTCTTATCCCGTTGGTTATCAGAACCATAAAAAACCTCTATTTTTGCCGCATGGAACAACTGCTCAATCTTGCCAAAAACGCCGCACTCCAGGCCGGCAAAGCCATTATGGAAGTGTACGCCACAGCTTTCGAAGTCTACACAAAAGACGACGACTCACCCGTCACCCAGGCCGACCTGCGGGCCAGCCGTATCATCAAAGAAATGCTTGCGCCCTCGGGGTTGCCTTTCGTCAGCGAAGAGGAGCTGCCCGCTGACCGCTCGCAGTACACACGCTATTGGCTTGTAGACCCTTTAGACGGCACTGTGGAGTTTGTGAACCGCAACGGCGAGTTTACGGTCAACATTGCGCTGATTGACGACAAACGGCCTGTAATGGGCGTCATCTATGCGCCGGTCTTGGATAGGATTTGGTATGCGGACGGAGGACACTGGACAGAGGACAAAAAGAGTTCTGTCATCAGTTCCGCATCATCGGCCCCGCGTCCCTTCACGGTTCTGGTCAGCCGTTCTCACCGCACTCAGGAAGTGGACGACTATATTGATAAGGTGTTGCGTCCCTCCCACCCCGACTTGGTAATCGACACACAGGGCAGCAGCCTTAAGTTTGCCCGTTTGGCCGAAGGCTCAGCCGACGTGTATGTCTGCTACAGCAAGACCAAGGAATGGGACACCGCCGCTGCCGAAGCCATCTTATGCGCGGCAGGCGGCAAAGTGCTGCGTATCAGCGACGGGAAACCGCTGGAATACAGCAAAGCAGACTATCCCAACCCGCCCTTTGTGGCTTGGGCACCAGGATGGTGAGGTTGATGATACCTTAATTATTTCCTGTATCTCGCCTCCAACTCAGCACGATACTTGTCGGCAATCTCACGCGCCAGCGCTATGCCGTCGCCTTGCGGCTCAGCGTTGAAGCTGTGGAGACGCTCGCGCCACCATTGGCCTTCGTACTTGCAGATACGCTCGTGGTAGGCTCTCTCGTCGAAGGGCTGACCCGCCTCGATGGCAGCGTCCACATCCTTGAAGAACTCCTTCCACCGGTAGGCGTAATAGGTGGCCGTGAGGCCTGCCCATGCGCGACTGGCATATTCGTTCAGCAGTGCATCCTCTTCGCCCCAGGTGGTGATGATATTGCGGGCGTTGCTCTCAAAGTAGTCTTTGTCTTCTTCCGTCGTTCCGATGGCTCTCGCGTCACGAATCCAGCGGCCCACAAGGAAAGCACTCTCGGTGGCCAAGATGGCATCGGTGTCGTCGAGGATGCTGGTCATCGTCTTCTCAATCTGGCGCAAGGTCTCATAGTCGCCTTCGCTATAAGCTTTCACGTAGTCGGCATAGAGGTCGCTGAAGTAGTTGCCAACA